>Ga0066188_1000025_pt1 | contig 26714 bp, 24 predicted proteins | sample WorMetHERISLAND2_FD_61185 | JGI IMG/M metagenome (GOLD analysis project Ga0066188, IMG submission 61185) | Marine gutless worms symbiont microbial communities from Max Planck institute for Marine Microbiology, Germany - Olavius loisae HERON... | ecosystem: Host-associated > Annelida > Digestive...
GTGGAGTTGGATATTCATGATGGGTGACGACTTTACTCAGGGGTCATGGTAAGCTGGCGAGCAGATCGAACACTGCCGACCCGCCCCTTGACTGCCTTCGCCTTCCCTCCACTCCTTCCCTAGCATGTACCCGCATAACCTTTCTTGCCTGTAACTGAGGATAGTTCCTTGCTCCGTATATAATCATACGGAACCTGATACATAACAGATAAACCGTACCGGAAGGCAGGTACGTGAGTATTTAGGCAGCCTGCGCCACAGTGGAGAGATAGCGAAAACCATAGTAGTAATGCCAACGCTCCCGGCTTTGCCTAACCTACACTTGGCGCGAGGCCCGCGTGGGTTGGCTACGCGGGAGGGGGGGAGGTATGTGGATGTAGATTGCGTTAAGACGCAAGCATAGGCCCGGCTCGTAGATCTACGAGCCGCTGTGCGTCGAACGCAATATGTTAAGTCCCTTGGGCAACGCCAAATAATTCAGGATTACTCAGACACAGAGACACAATAGGTGACACAAAACGCAGCAACATGCCCGGGAAAGGTTGCCCTGGTCACCGGTGCCGCCCACCGTATCGGTGCCCAGATCGCCCGCAGCCTGCATGGGCAGGGCATGGACATGGTCCTCCACTACCGGGGTTCGGAGGTCGCCGCTCGGGCCCTCGCAGCTGAGCTGGCGCTGTCCCGACCCAATTCCGTGCTATTACACCAGGCTGATCTCAGTCACTGTCATGAATTTCCTAGCCTGATCGAGCGCATCCGTACCTTCCGGGGCAGATTGGACGTGCTGGTCAACAATGCATCCGGCTTTTACCCGACGCCCTTCAACGACGCTGGCGAGGAACAGTGGGAGGACCTCATGAGCTCCAATCTCAAGGGGCCCTTCTTCCTGACCAAAGCAGCCACGCCCCTGTTGCGCGCCGCGTCCGGTTGTGTAGTCAATCTGGTGGATATCCACGCCGAACGGCCCCTGAAGGGTTATCCTATCTATTCCATTGCCAAGGCGGGTAACGCTATGATGGTGAAGGCTCTGGCACGGGAGCTAGGTCCACGGGTGCGGGTCAATGGCATTGCTCCGGGGGCAATCCTATGGTCCGAACAGACGCCGGACGAAGGTATCAAACAAGGGATACTCGCACGCACGGCACTCAAGCGTACCGGTACGCCCATGGATATCGCCCGGGCCTTGGTATTTCTGGTGCGCGATGCCGATTACATCACCGGCCAGATTATCACGGTCGACGGTGGCAGGATGCTCCAACAGTAAATTCAGAATTCAAAGGCAACTGGCCGCAGGGGTGGCGCGGATTCTGCGAAGGCCCACCAGAGCTCCCCATAGCAACGGCCGTTGGCCGGATGGCGCTCCTGAGCGGCTACTTCCGCCAGGGGGCCCAGTATGAAGGCGTGGTGTAGAATCTCATTCCGGGGCAGGATACAGCTGTCGACCGTTCCAATGAGGTCCCCGTAGGTCAATAGATCTAGATCCAGGGTGCGGGGCGCGAACTTGTTCGGACCGCGTACGCGTTCGAAGCCATCTTCGATGGTGCGCAAGGCAGCAAGAAGTCTGCTTACCGGTTCATCGGAATCGAATCCGGTGACCAGATTGAAGAAGGGTTGGCCGTCGAAGCCGACCGCTTCGCTTTCATAGACGGAAGACAGGATTAGCCTCCCGAACCGTACGCGCAGGGCATGCACCGCACCCCGGATGCAGCGTTCTCGATCCTGATTGCTGCCGATGCTAATCCAGCAACGCACTCTCGCTAATTGCCCCCCCTCTAGGGGGCACGCATTAGGGTATGTTGACATTTAGAAGATCCACTCAGAAAATCCTACAGTCAACCAAACGGTTAGCTGTCAGGTTACAGGACTGCCTGCCATCTCGACCGAAGGAATGGATCTTCCATACGAAGTATATGGTGTTATTTGGGCATAGAATTTCTCGCTTTGCTCGAAATAACACTAAATGTCAACACTACCTAGGTGACATAGTGGCCTCACCATAGAGGTGAGGCGCGATTGACTGTCGGACATAACGATTAGCTGCCGTTTCACAAGAGTCAACCACGCTCCCCTCGCTCGATGACGACGCCGACGTCCGTGGCGTCGGAGACAGCACCAATCTTGTTAAGTCTGAGCTGAATCCAGCGTACCCCGAACTCGTCACGGATAATCTCTACACAGCGTTCCGCCAGCGTCTCCACCAGGTCGGTCCGGCTCTCGCCCACGAACTGCTTGAGGCGCTTAGAGACGGCTTTGTAGTCGATCGCATCCTCGATGCGATCACTAGCCGCAGCCCTGGCCACGTCCGTACTCATTTCCAGATCCAGAACGACTGGTTGTTTGATCTCCTTCTCCCAATCATAGATGCCGATGATGGTCTCGATGCGCAACCCGTGCAGGAAAACGATATCCACGTAAGCCCCTCTTTAAGATTTCTGCCAATGATGGGGGGATAAGACACTCCTCACAACTTGCCACGACCTGAATCCGGTCGCAACGGTGTCATCGCCTGACAAGCGCAGGTATCGTTTCCAACCCTGTGCTGAAATGCGCCAGGCGCTTATGTCGGATACACCTGGTTCCAGGTATCAAGGTTGAACAAAGCATAGCCAGCGACAAAGGAATCTTGCCAACCTGCCATTTCCGGCACCGCATCCACCACAAGCAGTTTACGCTTGAGCACCTCGGTTCGGGCAAGAAGATCTGTCCCGGTCAAACGTGTGAAAGCTACCAGGATCAGATAATAGATCGATTTTCCCTCACCGCTAAGGGAATTTTTCGACACAATTGCCTTTGTTGTTGGGTGGTAAGGATGCAGGATCGGGCGGATCTTTGATTTCGATGGACAGGATACGGTCGGTTAACTCGACGATGAAGTCCGCCGCCTTCATACAATGCGAAAGACCATGCGTCCGGTCGTCGAACATACGTCTGCTGAGGGCATCCGGGATCTCGATCTTGATGTTTCGCTTCCGGAGGGTGGTCACCGGATCATACCCCCTGGTACAACATATGGAATTAGGATCCGATCCCTCTTTCGCCGTCGAAGATCCAGTTTCTTGGGGATGACATAATCGCGGGTCACCAGGAATGCCTGGACCCTGATACGCTATAGCTTGAGGAGGATTTCAATCAGTGCATCGGACTATTTGGGATTAAGATTCGTCTCCAGCTCATCCAAAATGCAGTGCAGATCTGCCCAGCAGGGTTCCGTTCTGAATCAACGCCACAGGAGACCGAGCTTTCGCATGTCCCCTGCAGGCAGAGTGAATGCCAGATTTCCCTGTTTGTTGTGCAGGAAGAATTCTTCTTCCTTGAGTATGACCTTACCGTCCATGGCGCGCTAAATCGTGATGAGTAATTGTTGTGCTAATCTGTCCATCGGGCCACGCAAAGGGCCGGTCGATAGGCGCGATCCAGGATATCCGCGTAGATCTCCTCGAAGTGGCTCCCTCGTTGTGCGTAGAGTGACCGGAACCCCGGCGCATCGGACGGCATCTCCTTACATTGGGATGTATACATACTTGATCAGTTCTGTCCCCCCACGCTTGACACCCGTTACTACTGCGGACTCCGGTACCCTCGCATGATTGGTAAAAAATACCCGCAACTTGCACCCGCCCCGAGAAACCTCCGCCGTACCTCGAGCGCTCCCCCACTGGCGTTCCACCAAACATCCCAGGGCTCGACTGGATGGAAAAAAGACGCGCATCAGCTTTTCGGCGAAGTCCAGCCGGGTCTTCAAGTGATATCCCAGGTGGCGTAGGCGATCTTCATCAAGTGAGTCTTGCCCGCTGCATTTTCCCCGACTAAGACGTTGGCCCCGGACGAAAACTTGAGGTCGAGAGTATCGAATGCCGTAAAGTGCTCGACGCGAATGCGTGAGAGACTCATCGGTTATATTGTCGTTGCGGGGATTTCTACACTCGGCTGAGGATATCCCAAAATGCTAACATCCTGAGGGCCAAGCCAAACTACCAATCAAGACTATCGAATAATAATTGCTGCTGAAACATAATATTGGAGGCCGGGTACCGGGTTTGTCCCTGAACTCAGCCCGGGGGTTATCAGTTGTCAGGGGCAACTGATAACCGGCAGCTGAGTAACTGTGTAAGGGGTACGAAATCTCCCCACTGGCGGCTTGATTCGTGCCCGGAGTTGGATTCCAAGTGTGGTGCCATGATCGTAAACTTGCTACTCGTCATCGGTGCCTATCTGCTAGGCTCTGTCTCCAGCGCCATCATCGTGTGCCGGCTGATGGGCCTGCCGGATCCGCGTACCCAAGGCTCGAGCAACCCCGGCGCGACCAATGTGTTGCGCATCGGTGGGAAGCGGGCTGGGACTATCACCCTCCTGGGCGACGGCCTCAAGGGACTGCTGCCACTGCTGGTCAGCCAGCTATTCGATGCGGGTCCGGTGGTACTGGCGATAACCGGCCTAGCGGTCTTCCTCGGCCACCTGTATCCAGTATTTTTCGGGTTTCGGGGTGGGAAAGGGGTCGCGACGGCGCTGGGGGTGCAATTCGGACTCTACTGGCCTATCGGACTTATGGTGGCCGCTATCTGGCTGGTCATCGCCAAGCTGCTGAAGATTTCATCAGTCTCAGGCTTGGTCTGCATGGCCCTGGCTCCGGTCGTGGTCTGGATCTTTCGGCCAGAGCCCATATTGATCTGGATGCAGGTACTCATCAGCCTGATCCTGTTCTGGCGTCACCGCAGCAACATCCGCAACCTGATGTTCAGTGCCGAATCCAAGTTCACCGATCCCGAGAAGCGCCTCTAATTATTCGTCCCGGCAGAAGGCTCCTTAAATGATTTTGGCGTGGTTTAGGGGATGGGACGATGGGACGTGTTGTGGGTGCAATCCTGAGTCATTTGGCGTTGTCTGGAGGGTTTGACGTGTTGAGTTCGACGCACTGAGACTCGCTAATCGTCACCAGGTCAATACCCGGCGTCTTAACGCAACACGAGGCTAGAACGTTCTAGCCAGACAGCCTCTCAAACCGGCGGTAGCTCTTCTATGAACCACCGTGCTCTGGGCTTGAAGGCCAGGGGTTCAGCCCGACCGGCCCGCAGCCGTTGCCAACCGACGTAGGCAATCATGGCCCCATTGTCGGTACAGAATTCCGGTCTCGGATAGAAGACCTCACCGTCTTCCTGGATCGCCATGGCGTCCATCCGCACCCGCAGGCGCCGATTCGCGCCCACGCCGCCAGCCACCACCAAGCGTCTACTACCACACTGGCGCAGAGCGCGGCGGCACTTGATAACTAGGGTTTCCACCACCGCCTCCTCGAAGGCCCGGGCGATGTCGGCCCGGGTCTGTGCCGGGTCATCGGTCCGCGCCATCTCTCGCTGCAAGGTGTTCAGGGTGAAAGTCTTGAGCCCGCTGAAGCTGAAATCCAATCCGGGACGATCGGTCATGGGCCGCGGGAATCGGTAACGCTGCAGGTCTCCCTGCTCTGCCAGCTGCGCCAAGGCAGGACCGCCGGGGTAGGGCAGGCCGAGGATCTTGGCGGTCTTGTCGAAGGCCTCCCCAGCAGCGTCGTCTAGGGACTCCCCAAGCAGGCGGTAGCGGCCTACCGCCGTGGCCTCTAGGAGCTGGGTGTGACCACCGGACACCAGCAGGGCGACAAAGGGAAAGTTGGGTACCGGCGGTTCTAGCATGGGGGCGAGCAAATGGCCCTCCATATGGTGGATGCCGATCGCAGGCACGCCCCAGGCCCAGGCTAGGGCACGGCCGACGGCTGCCCCCACCAGCAAGGCGCCGATCAGGCCAGGGCCTGCGGTAAAGGCCACGCCGTCGATAGACTCCTTGGGCAACCCGACTTCACCCAAGACCTGCCGGATCAATGGCAAAGTCTTGCGCACGTGGTCGCGGGAAGCAAGTTCCGGTACCACACCGCCATATTCAGCGTGGATCTCCACTTGGCTGTAGACAGCGTGGGCGAGCAGACCACGGTCGCTGTCGAAGACGCCCACGCCCGTCTCGTCACAAGAAGTTTCGATACCCAGTACCCGCATGGTATCCACCGTTACCGTCGCACAACGCCTAATCTTTAATCCAACCCTTAAAATGAGTCTCAACGCGGGTCGGGACAGGTGAGTCCGAGGTTACTGCATCAGACAGCCTTAAGGATCCTGCTCAACGCTGGTCTCGAAGGGTCGAGGTTTAGCCTCGTCGATCAGTTAAATCATCTTATTATCGCTGATGGCCCAAGCAAATGCATCCGGTTATTCGTCAGACTCACTTTCATGTTGGAAAAGACTCCGCTTGTATTTTTCAGCTCTGATTTATGTATAATTAGAAAATTGTATATATTGCACGTTGTTGGTTTGGATCGGGGCTAAACATGGTATCGATTCGCTTATCCCGGGGCGGTTCCAAGAAACGCCCCTTTTATCAGATTGTCGTTGCCGACGAGCGCTTGAAGCGTGACGGTCGCTACATCGAACGCATCGGTTTTTTCAATCCTATCGCTACTGGCGGCGAGGTGCGTCTGCGGCTCGACCGAGCACGCGCCAAGTATTGGATCAGCCGGGGGGCACAGCCGTCCGAACGCGTTGCCAAGTTGCTGAAGAAGTCGGCCGCCGAGTCTGATGGAGTTGTCGTGACACCGATGCCGTCCACCTCCAAGCCTGCCGAGGCTGAAGAATCTGCCGCTGCCTAACCCGGATCGACGGGACGCGGTTGGTGTCGAGATGGAGGACCAAGCGCGACCGAGGTTGTTGGTGGTGGGCCGCATCTCTGGCCTTTACGGCGTGCGGGGGTGGGTGAAGGTCTTCTCGGAGACTGAGCCACGCGACAACATCCTGACCTATAACCCCTGGTATCTCGGTGCAGGGCACAGACCGCGGGGATTGGCCGAAGGCAGACTTCACGGGAAGGGCCTGGTAGCCCGGCTGGAGGATTGTGAGGGCAGAGACCAAGCCGCTACCTTGATAGGATTGGAGATCAAAATCCGCCGCGATCAGCTGCCGCGGCTAGGGGGCGATGAGTTTTATTGGGCCGATCTGGTTGGGCTGAGCGTCGAGACCTTGGAGGGTAGGCATCTCGGTCGGATTGATCGAGTGTTTGCTACCGCTGCCAACGATGTAGTGGTGGTCAATGGGGAGCGGGAGCGATTGTTGCCGTTCCTCTGGGATCAGGTCATCAAGGATATGGATTTCGATCTGGGCCGGGTTCGGGTCGATTGGGACCCGGATTTTTAAGGGCTAAAGGGTAGGAGCGGTGCGTTTCGATGTCATCAGCCTGTTCCCGGATCTGTTTTGGATCCTTGCAGGGAAGGGCGTCATCGGGCGCGCGTTGGAACGTGGTATCGCGGAGCTACACCTGTGGAATCCGAGGGATTACACGCGGGATCCCCACCGCAGAGTGGACGACCGGCCCTACGGCGGGGGGCCTGGCATGGTTATGAAGATGGAGCCGCTGCAGGCAGCCATTGAGGAAGCTAGGCGCGTAGCTCCAGACAGTGAGGTGGCCTATGTCACGCCCCAGGGCTGCACCCTGGTTCAGGACGCGATTGCACAGATCGCTGCCAAACCCGGTTGGATCCTGATCGCCGGTCGTTACGAAGGTATCGACGAACGGCTGGTAGAGCGCTATGTGGATACGGAATGGTCCATCGGCGACTATGTGGTGAGCGGGGGCGAGCTACCTGCCATGGTAATCATGGACGCGGTGATTCGCCTCTTACCGGGGACCCTGGGTCATGGGGACTCGGTTCGGGCAGACTCCTACGTCGAAGGTCTGTTGGATTTTCCGCACTATACTCGCCCCGAAACGATTGCGGGAATGGGTGTGCCCCAGGTGCTATTGAGCGGTGACCATCGGGCCATCGCCCGCTGGCGGTTGCAGCAGGCCCTCGGGCGTACTTGGCTGCGGCGCCCGGAATTGTTGGAGCGCAGGGGATTGAGTGCCGAAGAGAGGGCGCTGTTGAACGACTTTATCCAGACGCGGCAGGGTGCTGCTGGATGATCACAGGAGCGAGAGGACTATGAACATCATTGACGAGCTCGAGCGAGTACAGATGAACCGTGATGTCCCGGACTTCGCACCCGGTGATACCTTGGTGGTGCAGATCAAGGTAAAGGAGGGCAATCGCGAGCGTCTACAGGCCTTCGAGGGTATCTGCATCGGCAAGCGCAACCGGGGTCTCAACTCGGCCTTTACCGTGCGTAAGATCTCGCATGGCGAGGAGGTGGAGCGCGCCTTCCAGACCTACAGTCCCGCGATTGCCGGCATTCAGGTCAAGCGGCGGGGCGACGTACGAAAGGCTAAACTCTACTACCTACGCGGCCGTACCGGTAAGGCGGCGCGGATCAAAGAGAAGGTCTAATACTCGAAAACACTCGAAAAACCCTCCTTGAACGGCGGTATCCGTAAAGCAAGACGATGCCCATGGAGGCTTGGAGTTTCAGCAGCAGAGCGATGAGCACACACTACAGCGACATGAGATCTGGAAGCCACCCAAACTACCATAGCATAAAAATAGTTTCTTGATCTTAGCTAGCTGCACATAGGAAAGCGGGGCTAGTGCCTAGCTCAAGCCTCTGTAAGAAAACAGAAAGTTACGACCCTTTGACAGGTTAGATATTCCTATTTCCCTAGGAATTAGTACAGATACATTGAAGAAGAATATCCAAGGATATGAATATTTGTTTGTGGGTGTTCAAACGTGGTCAGAATGGCGCGTTTGGACGTGGGAGCTGGATTACTGGATCAAATATTCAAAGGTTTCCCAAACATAAATTAAGAAAACATTGATAGTTCCGGCAGCTGCCTTCACGCCATACGGCCTGTTCGTGCTTACCGACCTTTTCTTGTTTTTCGTGCTGAATCGGCTGGCCTCATATCCGGAAACCCATATTAGTTGGAACATACTGATCACATTGCCTGTATTTCTCCTGGCAGGTATTGCTTCCCTTATAGCCTATCATCTGACCGGCCAGCGCTAACACGCAGTACTTGCACTGGTGACGGTTCTTTCTATCGCACTGGCAACTTCATTCTACCAATTCAACGTCTTGATTTCATACGAGCTTTGGCTGGAGCAAGGCATACCTCCCCGCCATTTTCAGAGAAACGTTATTCAGACTGTCGATCAGGTCACACCTCGCTTACTCCGCTTACTGTCAATCTGCATTCTGGCACCAATCCTCCATCCTTGTGAGCCATAGCTTCTACTGGCACGACTATGAGACCTGGGGCACCGATCCGCGGCGGGACTGCCCGGCCCAATTCGCCGGCTTGCGTACCGACGAGGCACTGAATCCGGTCGGTAAGCCGCTGGTCCTCTTCTGTCGTCCGGCATCCGACCTGTTTCCCGATCCCGATGCTTGTCTAATCACCGGCCTCACACCCCAGCAGGCGGAGCGCGAGGGCCTGATCGAGGCTGAGTTCACGGACGCCATCCAGCGCGAGCTGGCATGGCCCGGCACCTGCGGGGTGGGCTACAATAGCATCTGTTTCGACGATGAGATTACTCGTAACCTTCTGTACCGCAATTTCTTCGATCCCTATGCCCGCGAGTGGCAGAACGGCAATTCTCGCTGGGATCTGATCGACGCTTTGCGTCTCGCACATACCCTGCGCCCGGAGGGCATCGAATGGCCCCAGCGAGAGAATGGAACCGTATCCTTCACGCTTGAACAACTGACCGCCGCCAATGGCATCGAGCACACGGATGCCCATGACGCCCTGGCAGACGTGCGCGCCACCGTTATGCTGGCGCGGATGCTCAAGGCGTGTCAACCACACCTCTTCGACTATGCCCTGTCGCTGCGTTCCAAACACCGGGTAGCGGACCTGCTGGATCGGGGTAGTCCTTTGCTCCACGTCTCTGCCAGCTATCCGGCGGATTTAGGCTGTATCGCTCCTATGCTGCCAGCGGCGCGGCACCCAGTCAACCGGAACGGTATCATTTGCTTTGATCTACGCCAATCCCCGGAACCACTGCTGAAGATGAACCCTAAAGAGATCCACCGCCGCCTGTTCAGTCGCGACGAAGATCTGCCTGAAGGCGTGGTGCGGATTCCCCTGAAGACAATCCACATCAACCGCTGCCCCATCCTAGCCCCCATGAACACCCTGACCATGGAGGCCGCTGAACGCTGGCAGATCGACACCGCTGTCGTCGCCCGTCACGCGCGAAGTCTACAAGCTGCACCCGGACTGGCAGACAAGATACAGCAGGTCCACAGGATGGCGACCTTCGAGCCGGAGACCAATCCGGATTTGATGCTCTACTCCGGTGGTTTTTTCCCCGATGCTGATCGGCAGGAGATGGCACGTCTGTGTGGACTCAGGCCCGAAGAACTGGCAACGCAGCGATTCGCGTTCGAGGACCCGCGCCTGCCCGAAATGCTGCTGCGCTACCGGGCCCGCAACTGGCCCCATACCCTCACGTCTAAGGAGCGGAAGGCCTGGGATGCCTACCGGGCGCAACGCCTGCTCGGCCCCAGTTCCAGTGGCAGCGTTACCCTGGATGCCTACCGGAAACGCCTCACCGAGCTAGGTGTGGAATCGACCGGAAACCCACAGCGGCTTGCCCTCCTGGAGGAACTCGAGCAATGGGTAGAGCGGGTGGCGGACGTATCGGAAGTGTCGGGCTATGCGGGTAGCTGGTGAGCACGATTGCGTCTTTGTGGTTTAAAAGAGATGAATATTTTGGGGTTGACGATTACCATAAACCCGATCTGGACGGCTTCTAAGGACTCGGATTCGAGTTGAAGGAATGAATGACCTTGATCTTTGCGAGCACTTCCTCCGACTGCACTAGCTACCTGCTGCCGAGGTTGGCTTCCAACTGCTCCATCGGGGTAGAACCTATGATGGATGATGGTCTGAGGTCACGAAAGGTCGGCTAGTTACCTAAGCCAGGGCCATCTGAGCTGGATACCTGCAGGCCAAGGCCACGTATGCCATAATGATGCCTCGGAGCTGCCCGCGGTTCGGAGTAGCAATCGAGGCGCAGGCACCAAGGTCAGGAGCATGCGCATGGTTCATTCTCCAGGGTGTCTCGTTGCAAAGGCCGATGTAGCGGACCTTGCCCACGGCTACCAGATCTCCGAGCATTTCGAGGATCTCCGCAAGGGAAACGCTGGAATCCGCGGCAAGGTGCCAGCCGATAGCCGAGTTGGCCGAAGTCGAAGTAGTTGGTCTTGCGGTTCGGCGCCAGCGGAGTTGATAGAGTCATAGGGTCGGTGCGTAATCGCCGCAGACTCGCCTCAATGGCCACCGCGATGTCAGGCCGATCCAGACGTGCTTTGCTGCTCGCAGATAGGGCAACCTTAGTAGCCAGGACGAGATACGGTCATGACACCGCGTGCGACAAGTCAGCTGCCGATGTATTCCTCGGCGTGGTGCTGGGTCTCAGACCGCGGCGGCGCTGGGCATATCTCAGCGGTATCCGAGAAAATTGATCTCAGCCACCTAGTACCCGATCAGGCTTGGCATGGGCTTGGCGCTCGGTATTCGGTTCACCAAAGGTCATGGTACCTAGGCATAAGGGCACTGAGTTTCAGGCCGGTGTGACCGAGTTCTCTCGGTTGTATAGTGCTTTCCTTTAATTCTGCTGAGTATCTATCGAGCGTGAGCAGGCCTCATGACCGGCGTTTGCCGATGAATCGTCCGCAAGTCCCCGGTTATTAGGGCGTGTTGACATTTAAGCCGAACAGATCAAGGGGGTTGATTGTTAGCGCGAGGAGGAATTACTGCCTCAAGGCCAGAGCAACGGCTCGGTCTGAGTCACATCAGTGCGCGTTGCTGGCACTAAGCAGAGACCGAACCGGATTCTCTGAGCACCGTTTTTTCGCGGTGCAACGGCCGCGGTGCCGATGGACCCCAATCACTGTACTATCAATGAAAATTTCATTCAATATCAGATTCCTTTGTTAAACTCATCGAACACTTCGGACCACACACCACGCTTCTGCTAATGTTGACAGTTATGCCACGTGCTTTCAAGAGTTGTGTTGCCATTTATACGCTGGTATGCGCTCGAGAACCGGTAATGACAGCATCGTTGTCTTTGTATTAGGCTCTGCACTGCAGATATATGCCCACAAAGTTGTGGAGACAGAGACTAACACAGGTTCTTGATACATCTCATTCAGCCAGGTAGGTTGGGTAAAGCAGCACGCTGCCGAGCTGGCACGCAAGGATGGTCCATACCGCGTCGTGCTCAACACCCACATCTATCATTTCCGGCTATAGATCAATGGGCACGCTGCGCACCGCACATTCTAACCAATAGCCGTGGCGCGAGAACCTCCGTGGAACGACCGCAGTTTTGAGCCCATCTTACCCGACGCTTGCTTTGCCCATCCTTGTTGGAAGCCAAGGATTGGGTAAGCTCCTGCGTGCAATCCACGCCATGCTCAAGAACCACACACCCTTCGACAGCCGACGCTTTTTCACACCGACCGAACCCGTATCCGTTACCTGATTAATTCATTCTATGTCCCAAAGGGGAATTGGACTTGCGCGGGAACAGAGTGTCTACAAGCTAAATGTCAACCGCACTAGTCATCCACTTTGCGGGTAAAGCGCTGGATCAGTCGCCGCTCCCGCTTGTTCGGGCAGCCCCTCGCCCCTGGCGCGGCAGCGCCGCTCTCACGCTGCTCCCACACCAACGCCTGGCGACGCAGGCGGCTCGCTTCGCCTTCCTCATAAAGCAGGGCGGCTTCGGAAGCCGGCTGGCGCTGCCGAGCGACGCCCTTGACCACTAAGTCCCATTGCAGAGAGCCCTTGTGGATGACCAAATACGTTCCTGCCTGGACCACCTTTCCCGGCTTGGTGCGCTGGCCATTGACCTGGACCTTGCCCCCGTTAATGGCCTCTACCGCCAGCTGGCGTGTCTTGAAGAAACGTGCGGCCCAGAGCCATTTATCTAGGCGCTGATCGGCGTCCCCGGCGGCGTTGGTACTCATCATCGTCCCAGCAGAGGGTCAAGCTCCCCACGTGTCTCCAGAGCCGCCAAGTCATCAAAGCCGCCGACGTGCAAGTCATCAATGAATATCTGAGGAACCGTGTGGCGCTGGCTGCGTTCCAGCATGATCCGCATCTGCTCCCGATCAGTATCGATGCGGATCTCGTCGAACACGATGTCCTTACGCCGGAGCAACTCTTTGGCCCTGGTACAGTAAGGACAGATTCCGGTCGTGTAGATGATGACTTTAGACACCTGTACTCCCTGCTAACTTCGATAAAACGCGCTGCGTGGGTATACGCGCTTTAGTGCTTTGTGGGTTCCGGACTGTTAACCGGACAACCGTTCAGTTAGGAATCTCGATCGTAAACTCGGGCGGGTTCTGGACGTGCTTTTTGACTGCGCACAACTCCACCGCCCGAACGATACCGTCCCGGTATTTGGGTGGAAAACCGGACGGGAGGGTCAGTCGAAGTCTGGCGTTGGCCTGCAACGGCTGTTTCCCATCCCGCTCCCATAGCATGCTCAAACCCAGTCCCTCAGTCGAAACCGTCCGCGATTGGCAAAAATTCAGGGCATAGAAACCTGCGCAGGCAGCCATGGAAGCTAGAAACAGATCGAACGGCTGGGGTGCCGATGCTTCGCCTCCTAACTTTACGGGTTGATCGGTGGGGATTTCGAAGCCACGGATGCGGACATCGACCCGCTTGCCGCCGGGGAAGGACACCTCGAGTTGTTCTCTCATATTCTACTATACCCTATATTTCTTGCGCACATGAATGTGAATAGACGTAAAGCGGATAAGGTTATACAAGAAATGCTTGATCTTCAATGGCAAGCATATCAGGTAGCAATTCTGGACAGTGGTAAATTTTCAGTGGTTAGGTCGTGTTCACATTTAGAATGGTCTGCACAGCGGACCCTATATTAATCAAATGGTTAGCGTATGTCTGCTGTGCAGACCTTTTGAGTATTGCAGCTATTGAAACATATGAAAAACTGTTGGTTAGAGGTAAATGTCAACAGCCCTAGCGCAGAGCGGTCCATCGATCCCGCCCCACTCCTTTTTGATCCTCTTTCCCCAAGTCCTCTCCCGCCGGGAGAAAACCTGCCCCGAACGTAGCGAGGGAGCTTGGGAAAAGGGTGATTTGATCCGGCAGCCCCCTGGGAGATCGGCATCTATGGGTATGAACCACTTGGCGGGGAAAGAGGTCCCTCCAGACCAGCCCATCTTACCAACACCTACCGCCTGGAAGGCGGTGCTCCCGGCGACAAACTTTTGCGATACCCTCAGAGGGAGAGGGGGGTGCAGCTTCGTGGCGTGCCCGACACACTGCTATCGGTGATGTTTCTATTTGAACTTTAACCACTGCTGAGCAGCAGTTCCTTATAACCGGCGACGATCAATAGGGAATCCCTATCGGTCGGATTGGAAATACCCATTGGCGTCTCGCGGTTAGCGGGTATAGCTTATAATGCGCGGTGCAGATCAGGAGCCTGTCTGACTTACGACTGTCCCACTGTGGAACCCTGGATGTCGGCCATCTTTTCCCCGCGATTTCCTTGAGAGAGCAGACCGACCGTTCGCCCCAAGCGTGCGCACGATCCACCTCGGCCCCACGGTCCCCGGCTACGAACGCGCAAGTTCGGATTGGCCTTTAAGTCACTGCGTTACTCGACAACTAAACCCTAACTTTTAAAGAGGGAATTTCACATGAAACCACTCAAAGGCACCAAGACTGAACAGAACCTAAAAGACGCCTTTGCAGGCGAGTCTCAGGCTAACCGCCGTTACCTCTACTTCGCGACCAAGGCGGATGTCGAAGGCTATAATGACGTGGCTACCGTTTTCCGCTCCACCGCCGAGGGCGAGACCGGCCATGCCTATGGTCACCTGGAATACCTGGAGGCCACTGGCGACCCTGCCACGGGGTTGCCCATCGGAGGAACCGCCGACAACCTGAAGGCAGCTATTGCCGGTGAAACCCACGAGTACACTGACATGTACCCCGGTATGACGAAGGCGGCCCGCGAGGAGGGCTTCGACGAGATCTCCGACTGGTTCGAGACCCTGGCCAAGGCCGAGCGCTCTCATGCCAATCGCTTCCAGAAGGCTCTGGACGGCCTGGATGCCTGATTCAGGGGATCTCTGATTTCAGATAGGTTCACACCTCATGTTCCTTTCCGGTACCTGCCTCTTGGCAGGTCCGGGAGGGGTTTCCGGGTATTTTTCTCAAGCGCTTAACAACTATGAGGTAATGGCATGACAATGCATGAAGGCACTCTGCAGGCACCCACCCGACACTCGATCAGTTGGACCGACCCGGAGTTTTTCGATGCAGGTGACCTGTTCAAGGAGCTCGAGCGAGTATATGACATCTGCCACGGTTGCAGACGTTGCGTCAGCCTGTGCCATGCCTTCCCCACCCTATTCGATCTGGTAGACGGATCAGACACCCTGGAGGTGGACGGCGTAGCCAAGGAGGACTACTGGAAGGTTGTGGACCACTGTTACCTGTGCGACCTGTGCTTCATGACCAAGTGCCCTTACGTCCCGCCCCACGAATGGAATCTGGACTTTCCGCACCTGATGCTGCGGGCCAAAGCGCTGAAACACAAACAGGGCAAGACCCGGCTGCGGGACAAGCTATTGTCCAACACCGATAGGGTCGGCGCGCTGGTGGGTATCCCCATAATCTCGGGGGTGGTCAATGCCGTCAACAGATCCGGCGTTGGCCGTAGGTTCCTGGATGCCACGCTTGGTGTCCACCCCCAGGCGCGGGTCCCCGAGTACCACAGCAATACCCTGCGCAAGCGGCTCAAAGGCAAGATCGGGTGCCAATCCGAAGGCGAAGCCGCAGGCTCTACCACCGGCAAGGTCGCCCTATTTACTACCTGCTACAACAACGTCAACGAGCCAGATATGGGCATGGACCTGGTAGCCGTGTTCGATCACAACGGTATTCCTGTTACCATCCCGACCAAGGAAAAATGCTGCGGCATGCCCAAGCTGGAGCTGGGAGACCTAGAGGCTGTACAAAAGGCAAAAGACGCCAATCTCCCGATCCTGGAGCGGCTGGTAGACGAAGGCTGGGACATCGTGGCACCAATACCCTCGTGCGTGCTCATGTTCAAGCAGGAACTGCCGCTCATGTTCCCAGACGAGGGTGGGATACGGAAACTCAAGGAGCACGTCTACGATCCCTTTGAGTACCTGATGCTGCGCCACAAGCATGGTAAGTTCTCCACCGAATTCACGCAGCCCCTGGGTACGGTCGCCTATCATGCTGCTTGCCACCAGCGAGTGCAGAACATCGGCCGCAAGACCTATGAGCTACTCTCCCTGATCCCGGATACCAAGGTGGAGCTCATTGAGCGGTGCTCAGGGCACGACGGCACCTATGCGGTCAAGAAGGAATTCTATGAGTCCTCCATGAGGATCGTGCGGTCAGTGACCAACAAAGTGAAACAGTTCGAAGTCGACCACTACGGCAGCGATTGCCCCATGGCCGGCCAACACATCGGCCATGCCCTGGCCGACGGCAGCAGGCCCGAACACCCCCTAACGCTGCTGCGCATAGCCTATGGGCTATGAGGCCGCCACCTAGCACCAGGTTTCATCAAAATTCTAGATTGCCCAGTCATCTTAAAGGCACTTCAGAAAAATACGGTTCTCGTTTATAGTACCTATTAACAATCAATAGCTTGAGTCGCTTGACTGGTAAAAATACCTATTTTTTAAGTGCCCTTAAGTTTAACCCTGGAGTTGACCTCACGGATTCAGGTTGGTGATCGAGGACGCCCCTAGTACATCGTTTCAATTGGAATTGCGGGTACTGCGCAGCGAACCTGTCTTCGTTCCCGTGCTCTGGGAACCATCAATGAACACGGATGGTAATGGAGCAGATGAACTGCTTGCTACCCCTAGACGACGGGGTTCTGGGTTCCCACCTGGAACGACGGAAGAGTGCAAGCCTGTCATTCCAGCAGGGACGGCCGGAAGCCAGGAGCCAAGGAAGGTCAGTTGCGGGAACTCTCGCAGCATCAATCGAACCTAAATACCAGGTTTTGTTGACATTTAAGCCCGTAGATACTTGAGTTCCCATGCAAACCCCATTTACCTCCGATCTATAAAATAAATCAATTCAGGCCGCGGATTCGGTCGGTGTGTAGAAATGGCGGCTGTCGAAGAGCATTCAGTTCTTGAGCATGGCGTGGATGACGTGCAGCAGCTTACACATGGCGGCGCAGACAGCCTAGATCTCCTTGAGACCCCACCTTTCGATGAGGTGGGGAGGCGGCTCTGAGTTGGAAACGCGGCGCGTGACGCTGAGAACGGGCATAGAGCATGATGCGCAGGTAGCGTTGGACAGGTGTGGTTTTTGGTTGGCGCTGGATCCGGGCTAGACTTAGCGCAGATCCGGCCCAGTCACGGCGATCTGTTGCCTAGCCTGCATCTTCTCGGGCAGGACTAGCAGTTCACCGAGGGGTTGGATGGTGTTGGCGGTAGCGATGCCAGTCCCTCGGATGAGCAGCTCGAAGGGTCAGTTGGAGTACCTATCGGCTGCGATGAGGTGGAGGATCTGTTGCCGAAGGTGGGCGATCTGGACGTCCAGGTGAGCGATTCTCTGTTATAGGCTGGTGATCAGGAAATCAGGTCTGGAGCTGGTTCTTGGTCTGGGTTCGGAGCTTGTTGAGGGCGGCGATATGGTAGGTACAGACGCGGATAGTCAGGGCCAGATCAAGGTGCTACAAGCCGGTCGCCTTCAGGCAGATCCGGCTCACCTGTGTATATGATCAAGGTCGCGTGCCCATGGGGGTATTCATGAATTCGCGGGGGGTTCCGATCTGGTCATCGCGGCTGATGACCGAGATAACGGTTCGGGAGTTAACATCTGATCCCGGCAACCTTAAGACCAGCTTCCCAATGTGATGTGATGAACTTTGTACCCTGAGGGTCAGTGTCCGAACCGAGGGTAGTGGATTGTATAGTGTGGGGCTGAAGGTGGATCAGGCACCGGAATTTACCGACTCAACTCCTGATTAATCGAGTGTGTAAATTACGGTTCCCGGCCAGTCATAGGGGCTGTCACACGTATATCCTCAACCTGACAATCAAATAAGAACGGTGCTGTATTAAGGAGCCACGAAGAGCAACCACGAAAAGAGATCACCCATGCGAACGGACAAACTCACGGCAAAATTCCAAATGGCCCTGGCGGGTGCACAGAGCCTAGCGGTTGGGCATGACCACCAGTTCATCGAGCCTATCCACCTGATGCTAACGCTGCTAGATCAGGAAGGTGGCACGGCCCGTCATCTGCTGTCGCTGGCGGATGTCAATGTGAATCGGCTGCGCTCCGGTCTCGGTGAGGCCCTGGAGCGGTTGCCCCAGGTTCAGGGCGTGGCTGGCGATCTGCATATCTCCAACGACCTGGGGCGCTTGCTTAACCAGACGGATAAGCTGTCCCAGCAGCGCAAGGATCAGTACATCTCCTCCGAGCTCTTCGTGCTGGCAGCGGTGGACGACAAGGGGACGCTCGGCGACCTATTGCGCGCCGCTGGGGCCAACAAGGGTGCCCTCAAACAGGCCATCAACCGGATCCGCGGCGGCCAGACGGTAGACGATGCCAATGCAGAGGAACAACGCCAAGCCCTGGGGCGATACACCATCAACCTGACCGAGAAGGCGGAGCAGGGCAAGCTCGACCCGGTCATCGGCCGCGACGACGAGATCCGCCGCACCATCCAGGTCCTGGCCCGGCGTACCAAGAATAACCCGGTCCTCATCGGCGAGCCCGGCGTGGGCAAGACGGCCATCGTCGAGGGCTTGGCCCAGCGTATCATCAACGTCGAGGTGCCTGCAGGGCTCAAATCCAAGCGCTTGTTGGCGCTGGACATGGCGGCTCTGATCGCCGGTGCCAAGTTCCGCGGCGAGTTCGAGGAGCGGCTCAAGGCCGTCCTCAACGACGTTGCTAAGCAGGAAGGCAACCTCATCCTGTTCATCGATGAACTGCACACCATGGTCGGGGCAGGCAAGGCCGAGGGTGCCATGGACGCGGGCAACATGCTCAAGCCGGCCCTGGCCCGCGGCGAGCTGCACTGTATCGGTGCTACCACCCTGGACGAGTACCGCAAGTATGTGGAAAAGGACGCTGCCCTGGAGCGGAGATTCCAGAAGGTGCTGGTGGACGAGCCCAACGTGGAGGACACCATTGCTATCCTGCGGGGCTTGAAGGAACGCTACGAGGTCCATCATGCAGTCGAGATTACCGACCCGGCCATTGTAGCCGCCGCTACCCTTTCCCACCGCTACATCACCGACCGCCAGCTTCCGGACAAGGCCATCGATCTGATCGACGAGGCCGCCTCCCACATCCGCATGGAGATCGACTCCATGCCCGAGGAGATGGACAAGCTGGATCGTCGGCTCATCCAGCTCAAGATCGAGCGCGAGGCTCTGAAGAAGGAATCTGACGAGGCGTCCCGGAAACGGCTTGCCGATCTAGAGGAGCAGATCGGACGCCTGGAGCACGAGTTCTCGGATCTGGACGAGATTTGGAAAGCAGAGAAAGCCTTGGTCCAGGGCACCGCCCACATCAAAGAAGAGCTCGACCGGGCGCGCCTGGAACTGGAGGCCGCACGCCGAGCCAGCGATCTAGCCCGCATGTCGGAGATCCAGTACGGGCGGGTACCGGCGCTCCAGAAGCGGCTTGAAACCGCCGCCGAGGCTAAGCACGCGGAAAAGAAGCTACTGCGCAACAAGGTGACCGCTGAGGAGATAGCCGAGATCGTCTCCAAGTGGACCGGCATCCCTGTCTCCCGCATACTGGAAGGCGAGCGTGACAAGCTGCTACGCATGGAACAAGAGATCGGCAAGCGCGTAGTCGGTCAGGACGAGGCAGTGCGTGCAGTAAGCGATGCCATCCGCCGCTCCCGAGCCGGGCTCTCGGACCCGGCCCGGCCCCTGGGCTCCTTCCTGTTCTTGGGGCCCACCGGGGTAGGCAAGACCGAATTGTGCAAGGCCCTGGCTGAGTTCATGTTCGATACTGAGGCAGCCATGGTGCGGATCGACATGTCTGAGTTCATGGAGAAACACGCGGTAGCCCGGCTCATCGGCGCGCCGCCGGGCTATGTGGGCTACGAGGAGGGCGGCTATCTCACTGAAGCCGTCCGCCGCCGGCCTTATAGCGTCATCCTGCTGGACGAGGTGGAAAAGGCCCATCCGGATGTCTTCAACGTCCTGCTCCAGGTTCTGGACGACGGGCGCCTGACTGACGGCCAGGGCCGCACCGTGGACTTACGGAACACGGTGATCGTCATCACCTCCAACCTGGGCTCGGACATCATCCAGCAGAAGGCAGGAGAAGAACACTACGCCGAAATGAAAGACACGGTGCTGGAAGTGGTCCAGGTGGCCTTCCGGCCCGAATTCCTCAACCGCCTTGACGAAATCGTGGTCTTTCATACTCTGCAGCGGGAGCAGATCCAGGCCATCGCCTGCATCCAGATCTGCTATCTGCAGGAGCGCCTGGAAGAGCGTGAGCTGCGGCTCCTGGTCAGCGACGCCGCCCTGAACTACCTGGGCGAGGCAGGGTTCGATCCAGTCTATGGGGCCCGGCCTCTCAAACGCATCATCCGTGCCCAGCTAGAGAATCCGCTGGCCCAGGCGATCCTGGCCGGCAAATTCGGGCCCGGAGATGCGGTCGAGGTGACACTGCGCGACGGAGTGCTCGAGTTCGAGCAGGTCGCTGAGGAAGAGCAGGTCTTGAAAACCGGTTGCGGGTAGGATAGGGCAGAAATTCCTGCTCCTTACGCGTGGCGATTCTCGATGCTAAGCACTCGCAAGGGGTACACCCCTACAAAAATCTTTGCGCCCTTTGTGGTTCTGATTGGCGAATATGGGCGATCCGACCACGGATATAGAGTAGTCTCAGGCTGAGGCATCCTGGACCGGGTTTTCCAAGCCACCGAGGTGCTCAATCTCGACCCGCACTTGGTCTCCGTCCGCGAGGAAGACCGGCGGGGTGCGTGCAAAGCCGACGCCTACCGGCGTCCCCGTAAGGATCAGGGTGCCCGGCAATAGGGTTGTATCCCGGCTGAGGTAGGCGATGAGCTGGGCCACGGAGAAGATCATGTCGCTGGTCTGGCCGGTCTGCATAGTTTCGCCGTTGAGTAGGCAGCGCACGTCCAGGACCTGAGGGTTTGGGATCTCATCCGCAGTGACTAGTACCGGGCCTAGGGGACAGAAGCCATCGAAGCTCTTACCACGCACCCACTGCCGGGCACCGCCATGCTTCTGCCAGCGCCGGGCTGAGACATCGTTCGCGCAGGTGTAGCCGAGGACATGATCCAGGGCCTGCGCCTCCGACACGTCCTTTGCGGTGCGCCCGATGACGACCGCCAGCTCCGCCTCAAAGTCGACCTCCGGGCCATGGGTGCAGGAGGCTGGCAGGACGATGGGGTCCCCCGGACCCGTGACCGTGGTGGTGGGCTTCATGAAGAGGATGGGGTGCTCGGGGATTTGCGCCCCGGTTTCCTGAGCATGGGCGCGGTAGTTGAGTCCGATACCGAAGATGTTGACCGGGACAATCGGGGCCAGCCACTTGTCTATGGCGATCCTCTCACCGGTCTCGCTCAGGCCCGCGTAGGGGTCGTCGCCTGCCAGCCGAAGTGCGTGCTGCCCTTCATCGCCCCCTGCACCGCAGGGGATCCCGTAGTGGACTGCCTCGGCGACGTCCTTAAAACGTGCAATGCGCATGGTGGTTGCCCCCAGTTCGATCAGTTTTGATGCGGCGGTCACTTTATCCGCTTGATGGCCAAGCTGGGCTTCAGCTGCCTCCAAATAGTACAGGATTCACAGGACTTACAGGAAGTTTGCATTAAATAAAAGAAATCCTGTCAATCCTGTCCAATTCAGTTCTTCTAGGCAACGCCGAATCATTGCGGTTCGCCCCGGCTTGCGCGCTCTGCATCGCAAACGCTCACCGCATCTTCAGCAGGCTGAGTAATGTGGAGCCGACCCACAACCTCTATCTGAACATGTTCGATCATCAGGCAGAGCCGAGTGGACTTACCGTCTACCTCGCACTGCTGGAAATCTACCGTGAGTATTGGCGCGCTGCCCACGACGGCAACGACCAGGGTGCCACCGAGTTCGGCCTGTCCCACATCGCCCTGGACATCCTGCTCGGTACCCAAGGCAAGGACGTCGACACCCTGGACGCCAAGCTCAAAGACCACAAACAGTTATGAGGCCGCTGTTGGGCACGCCACCAAGGAGTACCACCATCCTGGCGGCAGATTGGCTTGCCGGCAAACCTGCCGGCGCTCTCAGCTTTGCCCGACCTACGGAATCAATCGAGTCTGACCCCATTGATTTAGAACAACCCCCGAGTCAGGAATCCGTCCACGACCAATATCAACAGCAAGAGCCCTAGCCCCAACAGGGTAAAGCCCAGCAGATGGGAGATCCGGTTCCAAGTCTTGGACGGGGGTGCGACCAACAGTTTGTCTAGCGCTCCGGAGGCCTGCAACCGCTCGTACTCGGCAGGGCGTTCCTCTTTGAGTTCCGCTAGATCCCAGGATCCGGTGAACATCACCGGATCCTGGGGGAACTTGGCGGGCCGGAAGTGGTTGTTGAAGAAGTGCACTACAAACAGGGTCATCACCGCCAGAAAGGCCTCCAAACCATGGGCGATCATGGCCAAGTTGAAGATCCATCCAGGCAGGACGGTACCCACTTCATCGGAGAACCAAAGCAGAAGGCCCGACAGACCGATGATGAAGGCACCCCAGTACACAGCCCAATAGTCGAACTTTTCCCAACAGGTCCAGCGCCCGAAACGCGGCTGCTCACCCTTGCCGAAGTACCAGCGGAACTGCCCCTTAATATCCTTCCAGTCTTGCCTGCACGGCAGCAGGGAGTCGGGGCCGAACCAGTCGAACTCTTTGTCGCGGAGGAGGCGTACCAGGACCACCCCGATATGCCCGGAGATGACCACCAAGAAAACGACGCCGGCCCAGTGATGAATCGCGTTGAGGGGCTCAGGGCCACCAAAGAGGGGCACCAAGGTATGGGCCCAGTCGGTATTCGGATACATAATCACCATGCCGGTAAAGACCAGCAACATCAGGGACAAGGCGAGCAGCCAATGGTTGATCCGCCAACCCCAGGAAAAGCGGCGGAAGTGCACGCCACTGCAAGGCTTCTGGCGCTTGATTCGTACCGGATAGCTGCGTCCATCAACCCGACGGAAGATCGTCGGACGTTCCTGCTTCTCACGCCACCACCAGAGCACCGAATGGGTGTAGAAGAAGGCCAGGACCAATACGATCAGTGCGCCCATCCCCTTGCCCAACAACCACAGGCCCGGATACTTAGAGAAATCATTGATGGTGCCGTGGGGGTGGTATTTGGCGAACTGGGCGTTGGCCTGCTCGTGGCACTTGCGGCAGGTCTCGACGCGGTGCTCTGCGCCCACCGGCGAGGCCGGGATCGGATACCCGGACGATGTCGTGACCGGTGTGGCAGTCTACGCATTTGGGGGCATCCTTGCCGCCAAGCCAGGCAAACTGCCCATGGGGACTGGCCATATAGCTGTCGCGCTCGGTGGCATGGCACTCGCCGCATTGCTCGGTGACCAACCGATGGGCCGGCAGCTTGGTCAGGTCCGTGACCTTATGGGAGCTGTGACAATCGCTGCAGGTGGCCGAGTCGCCGATCCAGGGGCGCTTGAGGGACGACCCGTGCAGGGACGCCCGGTATTCTTCCAAGGCTTGCTGGTGGCAGGCGCCGCACATAGTGGGCGACTCTAGGCGATAGGTACTGGCACGGGGGTCGTCCAAAGGAAAGACATAGTGCGCCGTGTGGCAGGTTGCGCAACTGGCGTTGTCTGGTACCTCAGGGTCCGCGTGGGCAGACAACACATAGTCGCGGGTGAAGACCACCAGACGCAGCGGCTTGGGCCACAACCAGGCGGCACGGTCAGCGGGCATCCATTGATTATCTTTGATTTGCTCGTGGCAGGTGACACAGCCTACCTGGCCGAGTTCACCCTTGCGGTGTGGTAGCTCCTCAATGTCGTGGTGACAATCGGTACAGGCCAGTGCACCGTGCACGCTCTCCGCGAAGGACTCGGTAGCGACAAACAAGGGTTCCTGCGCGGTCTCCCCATGCTCCCCGGTCGGGACACTAAAACCCTTGACACCATGGCATTCCTGACACTGGGTATCCTCGAACGGCCTAGCCCCACATAGCATAGGTATCAGGAATAGGACTAGGCCGAGTGGGAATCCGAATCTCATGGCCGTTGCTGTCTCTATTAAAACCCCAAAGGGGTGGAGGAAGCATCTGGCTCCCACGCTGGAGAGACTGTGAAAGTATTACTGAATTTCCAGAGTAGAAGGAACAAGGGGATACAATTTGTCTAAATCAGGCAGCATATCTTGTTCCTATCCCCACTTGGTACAGAATCTTGGCGTGAAATATGAAAATCTCATCCCAGCGCCATCAAGGATGGCTAATACTTTCACAGTCTCTCCTAACGTGGGAGCAAGCTTGTCCCAACGGAGGAAGGATCTCAATGCTCCGGCGTCACCGACACCCAGCTACTGAAGCGTGGAAACGAGCCATGGTCTCTCCTTTCGGTTCGGGATGGAAATTTTGCAGGGATTCGCGCGATTCGTTGTTTTTCCTACGTGCCCTTCGTGTCTTTGCGGCTTAACGTTTTGCCTTTCGGTCTTCTTTAGTTGGTGCCGGTTTTACTGACCTTGAAGCCATGGTTGTCGCTATCCTCCGGGCGCCAGAACTTGGGCGGTTCTTCCCCTTGGAACCAGCGGTGCAGCTCGGAGGAGAGGATCTCGTCGAGCAGGACCTGGACCGCCTCGGCACCCGCCACATTGCCTGCATGCCGAGCCTTCTCGATGGCCTTGCGGACCTCTGGGACCAGCTCGATATAGAACCGGTGGGCGACCTCGTACATGCCCTCCCAGTGCGCATAGTCCGGAGCAAACATGGCCGCGCCGTGACGCGCCCGACGCCCCTCATGATGCCACAGGTAGAAGTAGGTCCACTCCACCGCCTCGTTGAACTTCACCTTATCGCGCAGACCATGTTCGACCATGGTCGTGGCCAGCCGCTTGGCGGGGATCGCGAACTTGTCGTTGTAGAGATCGACAAAGGCATCCAGCTGCTCGAAGTGAGCGTCAGCGATATTGCGACCGTGGCAGGACTGGCAGATGCTCTTCATATCCTTGCGCCGATCGATCCAGGATTTGACCTCCTTACCGGCCGCCTCGGCCTTGGCGTCGATCTTGAAGGGGACCGGGGCGCGCAGATTCCAGGAGATGCGGTCACCGATGTCGTGGGTGACTGGCAGGTCCTTGGTGCGGGACATGTGGCAGGTAGCACAGGTCGGGGCGGCGTTATAGTCCTCGCCTATTACCCACTTAGCCGAGTCCAAATTCATCCGGTCCAGATTGGCACGGAAGGCAACGCCGTGGGCTGATTCCTCGAAGATCTCCTTCTGGGGATGATCAGGACCCAAGTAACAGCGCCCGCAGTTATCCGGATGATGGGCCTGCGCGGCGGAAAATTTGTGACGTAGGTGACAGGCGGAGCAGGCGCCCTTCGAGCCGTCCGGGTTGATGCGCCCGACGCCTGTGTTGGGCCAGGTGGCCACATCCAACGTACCATCGGAATTGACCTTGACGATGGAGCCGTGGCAACCGGCGCACCCCAAGGTCACCACCGGTGAGGTGCCGTTCAACACCGGGCCGCCTTCCACCACCTCGGCCAGGGTATTGTCCAGGGACCCCAGGATGTTCCCCGCCGAGGCATGGTGCGAGGCGTCAAACTCCACCACCTCGCGTTCGTGGCACTGGGCACAGTCTTTCGGGGAGACGATAGTCGCGATCACGAAATCCTTGTGCAAAATGGCATCTAGGTCTGACTTGTCCGCCGCATGGCATTCGTAACAGCCCACGTTCGCGGCAAAGTGCCTGGAATGGCCCCACTCGCTATAGATGCCGGGGCTCTCCTCGCGGTGACAGGACATACAGGTCACGCTTTCCTTGCTGAGCTGCAAGAAACCCTGGAGGATCTTGACGGGCACCTCCTCTTCCAGTGGGGTGGGTGCGGGGGACCCCGCCGGAGCCTGGCGCAGCGCTGCCGCCAGAAAGAGCAGGTCGATCCCAGCGATCAGCTGCGGCGCGTTTGAGAATACTGGATACATCTGTGCTATTTCCTCGTTTACCCTTGGGTGAATCTACGAATGCGGCGCAAGGGTAGGGCCAGCATCCGGAATCCGGAATGATTTTTTCAATCGCCTTGAGAACCTCGAGGTATCCATAGGGGTACCGGGGTGTGCTACTCCGTTCGTGCGTATAGGGACATCTAAATTCAGAACGCTTGGAAACCGCACCTTGTCTACCCATGCGTGTAACCTGCCAGCCGCCTGCTGGTGGGCAAGGCAGATCGGGCATATAGACAAGACGGGGAGCAGCTTAGAAATATCCCGGGGAAAGGATTTTCCGATATTTATTAAGGGGATGTCCGGTTAAATATGGACTTCGAGCAACGTGTTACGTTACGCGCGTTCGGCGCTGCGCCTGTCCAGGCGCGATCCTGGATTGCTTGGTGTTGGTTGTAGGATTCCAAGTGTTAGGTAGTGTCTCAGTTTTAAAATAGCGGGATTGACTTACTCGAGTCGTCGGCGCAAGTCTGTGGTATGCTTACCACTAAGTCATGATGATCGATTGACCCATATTTTGGGAGCGACATATG
>Ga0066188_1000026_pt1 | contig 25325 bp, 23 predicted proteins | sample WorMetHERISLAND2_FD_61185 | JGI IMG/M metagenome (GOLD analysis project Ga0066188, IMG submission 61185) | Marine gutless worms symbiont microbial communities from Max Planck institute for Marine Microbiology, Germany - Olavius loisae HERON... | ecosystem: Host-associated > Annelida > Digestive...
GACTTCGCCCTGAATCGGCTTCTCGGTCGCGGAATCCGGGATCATGATGCCGCCGGCGGAGGTGCGTTCTTCCTCCATGCGGCGAATGACGACGCGGTCGTGTAAGGGACGGATATTCATTGGAAGCAATCTCCTTCATTGGAGCTAGTGATGGTAAGTGCGGAGGTTAGATACCGGCGACCGGCTGTTTTGGCACTCGCTGTTTGCGAGTGCTAATAATACGGGTTTGTATCTGACTGTCAAGTACCTACCACCTTGAGGCTGGGCGGGTGCGGCAGTTCCCCAAATTTGAGCCTTCAGCTTGGCTCGATAGCGTGCCAGACCCGTCTTGGCCTCCCGTTGTTTGCTTTGCACGGCGGGTAGCATCCGCAGTGTCTCGCGATCCATTTTCTTGAGCGTCTTACCATCGAGTAAAATCTCTTTATAGGGAGAGACGAATTTGAACTCGATCTCGGTCCGACTTTGTTGAAGTCGTAATAATTCTCTAACATCAATTCCTTGCGCATACCCTTCCTGTCTGGCATCTTCGAGTTCCCGTCTGGAATGCTTGATCATTTTTCCCACTCGGAACGGACATAATCGATATGCTTGTCTAACCTTCTGCGCCCCCTCTCATCCGGCTTCAGGTAATTGAATTTCTCCTGAAATGCCTCAATACTGGGGGCGGCGAATTCATCCGGGACATCGTTGGTCTTGAAGGTCTAGACCTGCAGGTCTAGGGCGTCTCGAACCACGTCCCTTAAAGTATTCAGGGAAATAAGTATAGTCTTCGGAGAAGACCATTGGTCTCACTGATCCGGATTTCATCACCGACCTCGGCCTTGTCGCGCAGGATGGCCTTGATAGCCCAATTGAGGGTGACGATCTTGTGGCCAGTTTTCTCCACGTTGTTGTCCCTCATATACTCACAATCGGGAATACGAAGATATCGGATACTGGCTCAATCTCGCTCGCGACGGAATTCGCCTTCGATTACCCGCTGGCCAGTCTGAATCGCATCCTGGTCAGACGACGACTCATCGGGAAGGATCCAGAGGAGGCGCAAGATCAAGAACCGGCGCAGTTTCGCCATGACCAGCAAGAAACCCAAGGTGTCGGTAAAAAAGCCCGGCAACAGCAGGACCAAGCCCGCTACCAGCAGTAATGCCCCGTCGAGCAGCTCCAGGGCCGGCACCTGGTTCTTCCCCAGGGCGCCGCGGACCCGCATGAGCACCGAAAAGCCCTGGATCCGGACCAGGGCGCCACCGAGCAGCGCTGTGAAGATAGAGAGACCAATAGTCGACAAAACACCGATCTGGGAGCCTACCTGGATCAGGAAGTAGAGCTCGACTAGGGGGATTCCGACGAACAACAGTAGGAAAACGATCACAGGACAGATCCTAGCTCACGAAGCGGTTTGGCATCTGTTACCAACCCTACATGGGGGTGGGAATCGGGAGCGCCATGCCCGGTTCGAGACGCAATCGACCCCTAGATTGCCCGCCAATGCTACTGGCCCATGTAGACCTCGCATTGAGTGTAGACATGGATGGAAGAAGGGAAATAACACTCAAAGAAAAGCAATACAATATTTCATAAGAGAAACTTCTCTCCTTACATATGGAAATGATTCAAAGAGAAAATGACATATAAATATCGAGGAAGAAAAGTATAATAAGTGGATGTTCCCCTCAATACCCAAATAAAACCATCAAGCGAAAATGAAGATGTCAGGATTATCACGGCAGGGAGAAGAGACAAAAGAATTTAATGAATGAAGGTGAGGAAGAGTACTATTGATAGAAGGAATAATCTGACTTTTTGGGATTTGAATGTTACTTGTATCATCACTGACTTTCTCATATTTCGGCTTAATTCGGCCATATCTGCATCTTTCTTTGTGATGGCATGAGCACCCCTACTTGGAGAAGTACAAGAAGTAAGGAAGCGCTAGCGACGGGCAGAGTGCGACGATCACCGGGTAGCCATCAATGCCATTAAGTATAATTCTCAAGGCCCCTCCCGGCGAGAAGCGCCCACACCGAGATCAGCGATCGGCCGGTTCCCTGACCTTGAACCCACGCCGACCAACCTTGTGTATGCAGGCTCACGAGCTTAGCTCCCGCTCGGATACTCTTCGGTATTGGCAGAGCGAGGAACCAATCTACGGGTAAACTCGAAGCTTCAGGAGGGACCGGCTGCCCCAGGTACTCGCCAATCACCTACCTTTAAATACCTGATCCTTGGTTTTTCCTCGGAAACAGAACATACATAGGGTGGGCAAAACATCTATGGGTATGGGCTACTTGCAGGGGAAAGAGGTCCCCCGGATCAGCTTATATTATCGACACCCGCTGCCTGGAAGACAGCGCTCCCGGCGACGGACTTTTGCGACACTACAGGCCCCAAAGGAGGATCAGCGAGATCACTTCGACGATCGATAATAATCCATCAGAATCTGGGCCACCTCGGGACGCGAGAACTCCTCAGGCGGGGCAATGCCTTCGGACAACATCTGCCGCATCTTGGTACCAGATAGGAGTACGAAATCCTCCTTGGTGTGATCCGGTGCCTCGCGCATCATTACCACCTTACCGAGCTTCTTGGACCAAGCGGTGTGGTCGGCCTTGAAGATCCCGATATCCAGCACCCCCTTCGGGACCTCCGCGTCGAAGATGGTCTGGGCATCGAAGGCCCCGTAGTAGTCACCCACTCCAGCGTGATCACGACCGATGATAAAGTGGGTCGCTCCCATGTTCTGGCGGAAGTAAGCGTGCAGAATCGCCTCCCGCGGGCCAGCGTAGAGCATGTCGAAGCCGTAGCCGGTGACCATGGCGCTGTTCGGTTGGAAATAAAGCTCGACCATCTTGCGAATAGCTGCATCCCGTACCGGCGCAGGAATATCACCGGTTTTGAGCTTACCCAGCAACATGTGAATGACTAAACCGTCGCACCCGAGGCGGTCCATGGCCATATGACACAATTCCTCGTGGGCCAGATGCATCGGGTTGCGGGTCTGAAAGGCGACGACCTTGTTCCATCCGCGCTCGGCGATCTCGTGGCGAATCTCCACCGCGGTGCGGAAGGTATCCGGGAAATCGTCTTGGAAATAAGAAAAGTGCAATACCTGAATGGGGCCGGAGACCGCAAATCGACCCTGACGATTAAAGGTGGCAACACCCGGATGTTTTATGTCGCCTGTACGGTAGACCTTCTCGGCCATCAGGGCCATCTGTTCGTCACTGACGATCTCGATGTCCTCCACGTCTATGACCGCGAGAATCGGATTGCCCTCTATGTTCGGGTCGCGCAGGGCGACGCGGCGGGCCCCCTCGATGGTATCGACCCTGTCGAGCAGGCACAGCACAGGCACGGGGAAAAACAGACCATCGGTAGTCCTCATGGTCCGGGCCACGCTCACGGCGTCTTCCACCCTCATATAGCCCTTGAGCGGACTGAAGTAGCCGCCGCCCATCATGACTGCGTTACCCGCAGCCTGGGAACTGATCATCACCGAGGGTAACTCCCTCGCCTCATGCATCAGCTCATGGTGCTGGTCCGGATCGTAAACGAACAATGGTTGCAGCTCGTCAGAGCCGACTGGTTTAATCATCTTCTGCCTCTCCTCAGGACCCGCGCTCGGGCGTCCGATACCGGCGCGCGACAAGGCAAGTCTTGTTTGCGATGGCTTATGCAGACCTTGTGGCAGGCTGCAGAGTTGTGCAGCCGTCGTGCTGTGTGGGATGTAACAGCGATATTATCTAGCGTGCAAACCATACCATAGTCACCACTTTGATCCCCGTCAAAAACTGTATTTACGCGCGTAACGTTTTGTCGAGAGGATAGATGGATTTAGCTGGACTAGGAGGGCGTGAATGATATCATGAGCCGGACTCGGGTAGAGGCATCTCGGCAAGGCGCTTGCCGGTGTTCCGTCCACTCCCGCCTGCTCTGCGGTTACTCTTGAGCATTCAGACAGTCTACAAGCGGCCGGTTTGGGGTGCCACCGGGAAAGGCGTAATGTGGGTAAACCCCTTATAAATCGGGTGGTCCATCTCAGGCCCGAATATCCCAAAAAGATATCGCAAGGATAATTAATCTCTATTCAAGATGTTGTTCTTCAAGGAACTATTGAATCATGAATCGAGTGGTATAGTTATCGGGCCGGCGGAACGAAAAATCGACTCACAGCAATGTGTACAGGATGTTCTGTACATTACCTCACGAACCTCGACAGATACGAAGCAAATGGAAATGGTTTACACCAGTGTGGGTCTCAGCACCTTTGCTGGACGGTTTCAAGCGGTTTTACGGTATGTACCCCATACGACGCGCGCTGATCAGCGTATCTGACAAGACCGGTGTCCTAGACTTCACCCGCAGCTTGGCGGCCCGGGGTGTCCAGCTCCTGTCAACTGGCGGGACCGCTCGCCTCCTGACCGACAACGCTATCCCGGTGCTAGAGATAGCGGCCTACACGGGATTCCCGGAGCTGATGGGGGGACGCGTAAAGACGCTACACCCAAGGATCCACGGTGGCATCCTGGGCCGGCGGGGTGTCGACGACCTAGTGATGCGAGAAAACGAGATCAACCCCATCGATCTGGTGGTGGTCAATCTCTATCCCTTCAAGCAGGCGGTAGCCGATCCGGACTGCTACCTGCCTATGGCCATCGAGAACATCGATATCGGCGGCCCTACCCTACTCCGCGCCGCGGCTAAGAACTACATCGCAGTGACCGTGGTAGCGGATGTAGCCGACTATCCGCTGATATTAGCAGAGATGGAGGAGCACGGCGGTGCCGTGAGCGATGCTACCCGATTTGATCTGGCGGTCAAGGCCTTCGAACATACAGTCCGCTATGACGGTACCATCGCCGACTACTTGGGAAGGATGGTCGGTGCAGCGGATGGAACCGGTTTTCCGCGTACCCTGAATCTGCAGTTCCAGCACCGACAGGCCCTGCGCTACGGCGAGAATCCACACCAGAAGGCGGCCTTCTTTGTCGAGCGGAACTTGAGCGGGGTGAGCGTTGCCACAGCGCGCCAGCTCCAGGGCAAGGCACTGTCCTACAACAACATCGCCGATACAGATACGGCCCTGGAATGCGTCAAGCAGTTCGACGAGCGGCCGGCATGCGTCATCGTCAAGCATGCCAATCCCTGTGGTGTTGCCCTGGGGACCAACCTAATAGAGGCCTACGAGCGGGCCTTTACGACCGACCCGGAATCCGCGTTTGGGGGTATCATCGCCTGCAACCGTGAACTGGACGAAGCGACGGCACAGGCCATCGTGGAGCGCCAGTTCGTCGAGGTTATCATCGCGCCGAGGATCGAACCCGCCGCTGCTGATGCCCTTGGTGCGAAACAGAACATACGTTTGCTTGAATGTGGAGGCTGGGCCGACGGAAATAACCAGCGCGCTGAATTCAAGCATGTCAATGGCGGGCTGCTGGCCCAGGAAGCGGATCTGGCCTTGGCCCACAAGTTCGAGGTTGTCACCAGGCGTGAGCCCACAGATCGGGAGCTGGAAGACCTGTTCTTTACTTGGCGCGTCGCCAAATACGTCAAGTCGAACGCCATCGTTTACGGGCGCGATGGTATGACCATCGGCGTCGGGGCAGGGCAGATGAGCCGCATAAACTCGGCGCGCATCACCACGATCAAGGCCAAGCAGGTGGGCTTCCAGGTAGCCGGCTCGGTGATGGCCTCCGACGCCTTCTTTCCCTTCCGGGATGGTATCGACCAAGCCGCAGCAGTGGGTATCGGTGCCGTCATCCAGCCAGGCGGTTCCGTGCGCGACAAAGAAATCATCGCCGCCGCAGACGCGCATGGCATGGCCATGGTCTTCACCGGTATGCGCCATTTCCGGCACTGACGGCCGTTGGCCAGGGTAGCAAATCTTCTCTAAGTTGGAGACCTGAATCCGCGAGATAACATCCAAGGAAAAATCCTGTTAATCCCGTCTTATTAGGTCCTGTTGACATTTACAACCACTACGTTGATCTTACAGGCAATCCGACGAATGACTGGAAAGGCTAACGTGATGATCCAGAAGCGTTTCCGGCCTAACCACACAGGGGCAGGTGGTCAGTTATGAGTATCCATCCCACCGCCATCATCGGGAGCGGAGCCCAGCTCCACCCGTCCGCCCAGGTAGGAGCCTACTCCATCATCGAGAGCGGAGCCGTCATCGGGCCAAGCTGTGTCATCGAGAGCTGCGTGCGCATCTATGGTACTACCCACATGGGCCGTGACAACCGCATCGGTCACGGTGCCACCATCGGCGCAGAACCTCAGGATCTCGAATACAGGCCGGAACTGAGCAAACCCCTCACTATCGGGGATTTTAATCACTTCAAGGAAGGTGTAAACATCAGCCACGGCATCAAGACCGCTCGGGGTACCCGGATCGGAGACCATAATTTCCTGATGGCCTACACCCACGTCGGGCACGACTGCATCATCGGTGACCGGAATATCTTCGCCAATACCGCCATCCTTGCCGGTCACGCAGAGGTCGAGGACCAAGTGTTCCTGTCCGGCCAGACGGCCGTCCACCAGTTTTGTCGCATCGGCACCGTTTCTATGATCGCCGGCGTAACCGGCGTCCCCCAGGACGTACCCCCCTTCGTGATCGCCGACGGCCACCGGGCCAAGATCGTCGGTCTGAACCTAGCCGGACTACGTCGCAACGGCTATACCCAAACGCAGCGTAACACCATCAAGGCTGTCTATCGACTTATTTTCCGTTCGGGCCTACCCCGGGCTGAGGCCCTCGCAAGGGTCAAGCGCGACTATCCTTCCCCCCAGACCTGGCAGATCGTGCGCTTCATTGAGTCCAGCCGCAGAGGGGTGATCTCATTTGCTTAGTTGGAATAAAAGGCAAGGCAAGTATCTACCCGATTTGAACTTCCCTTATGTAAGCCCCGATCAGGTTACGGCCGTTTTCTATTTCGGCGTCGTTTCCTCTAATTGTCTCGGCTTGGAGACGATTGCAAGATCAGGACCGATCTAGAGGGCAACAGACTTTGCTTGATCCCTACGCGAAGTGCGATGAAGTTGAAACGGAATTTTAATCCACACAACAGGACCCGACCGTATTCTCGATTATCGCTTCGCCCTTGCAGTTTGTCTTATCGGCACGTCGCCTAATCTGCTGTTGCGGGTCGCAGCCAACAACTGACCCTTGACAGTCGGCCTGGGTATGTCTCCGGCGGACAAATCGTTTATGCTTTTGTTTTCTAAAATCGGTTTTTCTGCACTATGCCTACTCAGACTCAGACCGCTGTAACCGACAGATTTACCGTAGCCAGTGAGAGCTACAGCTCGCGCCTGCTGCTCGGAACCGGCAAGTACAAGGACCTAGACGAGACCCGCCGCGCCGTCGAAGCCAGCGGTGCCGAGATCGTCACCATCGCTGTCCGTCGCACCAATATCGGCCAAACCCCCGGCAAGCCCAATATTCTCGAAGTGCTGCCGCCAGAGCGTTATACTATCTTGCCGAACACTGCTGGCTGCTTCGATGCCGAGACGGCGATACGTACCTGTCGCCTAGCACGGGAGCTGCTGGATGGCCACAACCTGTGCAAGCTGGAAGTACTGGGGGACGAAAAAACCCTGTTCCCAGACCTGGTCGCTACCCTCCAGGCGACGGAAGTACTGGTCAAGGACGGCTTCGACGTTATGGTCTACACCAACGACGACCCCATCATAGCCAAACGTCTGGAGGCACTGGGTTGCGTGGCTGTGATGCCGCTCGCCGCCCCCATCGGTTCCGGGCTTGGAATCCGTAACCGGCTCAATATCTTGACTATTGTGGAGAACGCCCAGGTACCTATCCTGGTGGATGCTGGTGTGGGGACGGCCTCGGACGCCGCGGTGGCCATGGAACTGGGCTGCGATGGCGTGCTTATGAACACGGCTATCGCCGCTGCCAAGGACCCGATGCTGATGGCCAGCGCCATGCGCAAAGCCATCGAGGCCGGGCGTGAAGCCTTCCTAGCTGGGCGTATGGTGCCGAAACGCTTCGCCTCTGCTTCATCGCCGCTGGAAGGACTGTTTTTCTGATGCGACACTCTTTTACCATTCCGGCAGGGAGTGCCGAAAGCCAGTGCCAGGGATGGCAAAAGCAGTGGGGGTTCGGGTCACCATTAGGGGGTATTCTCAATCAACAATCTAAATCCGTGGGATCAACTCCAGGCAGGATGTGACGGTGCCCTACATCCCAGGCGGCATGAAGGAGCCCCGGCCCCCCGGCATCGCCCTATCCGCAGTTTCGTGCTGCGCGAGGGTCGCCTCACACCGGCCCAAGCACGTGCCTATAACACGCTCTTGCCCTGCTTCGGAATCGACTGGAATCCGGGTGAACACCTTGATCTACCGGCCTTATTCGATAATTCGAATCCGGTCTATCTGGAAATCGGCTTCGGCAATGGCGAGTCCCTAGCCGAGCTGGCGGCGCGTCATCCGCAACACAACTATCTTGGCATCGAGGTCCACCGTCCAGGTGTGGGGCGCTTGTTGCTTGAAATCGAACGGCGTGGACTTGATAACCTGCGCGTCTGTCGTCACGACGCTGTCGAGGTCCTGGAGCAAGGCTTCACCCGGGCCAGTTTGGCCGGCGTCTATCTCTTTTTCCCAGACCCCTGGCCTAAGCAACGGCACCACAAACGGCGTATCCTGAAGTCCCGGCTCGTGGCCTCCCTGGCCCGGGTCATCTGGCCTGGTGGTATATTCCATGCCGCCACCGATTGGGAGCCCTATGCCCGGCAGATGCTAACGCTGCTCACCGACGCGGGCGACCTGTTCGTGAACCTTGCCGGCCCTGGGGCCTTCCACCCGCGGCCGCAAACGCGGCCTCTGACCAGATTCGAACAACGCGGGGTGCGCCTTGGGCATCAGGTACGAGATCTGATCTTTCGCAAATCAACGGGGTCATGACCCGATTGACTCCTCATGGTCCCACGCTACACCGACACGCTGGAAGCTACCAGCTAAGGCTGGGAGTTTGAACCCCCAAGTGGTAACAACCAATCGAGTCTGACCCCATTGATTTGATTATGCGTATCTCGGTTGTCGTACCCACTTTCAACCGCGGTCACACTCTCCCTCGGGCACTGGACTCGATCCTTTGCCAGCGCCTGCCTGCTACTGAAATCATCGTCGTGGACGACGGTTCCCAAGATGGCACCGAGGATCTGATCCGGCGCCGCTACTCGCAGGTTCGTTATCTACGGAAGCCAAACGGCGGCGTGAGCAGCGCCCGCAATCGAGGTATCAGTGCGGCGGACGGGGACTGGATCGCCTTCCTCGACTCCGACGATGCCTGGCTACCCGACAAGCTGGCAGCGCAATGCGCAGCCCTTGGTGAGCACCCAAACAGCCGGCTCTGCCATACCCAGGAAATATGGATCCGTCACGGACGCTGGGTGAACCAGATGAACAAGCACGCCAAATCCGGCGGCTACATCTTTCGGGCATGCCTGCCCAGATGCGTCATCTCCCCTTCCGCAGCGCTCCTGCATCGCTCCCTCTTCGACGAGCTGGGTATCTTCGACGAAGCTCTGCCCGCTTGTGAGGACTATGACCTCTGGCTGCGCATCTGTGCGACAGAACCAGTCGTTTTCGTCCCAGCGCCACAGATCCGCAAGTACGGCGGTCACGCTGATCAGCTATCGCGTAGATACTGGGGGATGGACCGCTTCCGTATTCGGGCTTTGGAGAAGATAATCGGCTCGGGTTGGCTGAAAGCAGGGGATCATGCCGCCGCGTGCGCTATGCTCATCTTGAAAACGGGGATCCTCGCCGCCGGGGCCCGGAAGCGCGGACATGTGGAACGGGCGGCGTATTACGAATCCAAGCAGACGGAATATGCAGAAATCAATTGAGTCTGACCTCATTGATTCGGAAATCTGCGTCGCCTGGAGTTGCTCGCTCAAGCGATCTGAACAGTGGACCCTACGCTAACAGTTTAATTATTTTAGAGTCCGCTGCGTAGATCTCCTAAAGGTCAACGTGACTAAGCTTTTCACGATCTGTTTCAGGGTGAAGAATTTGAAGCCTGCCACCTCCAACGAATCTATGATTGAGTAGTGATTGCCATGCAAAAAGAAGCTCTTACTGAAACGCCTCGGGAGCAGCACGAGCTATTGACGAGGTGTTTACCGATGTCGAGGAAGATATGATGCTTATCAAAGCCATTTAAGAAGGACAGCAAACGGGAAAAGCTACATGAGAGACTTATGTTCCACGCTCTTTCGGTATTTCCCGTAAAATTCTCGCTTTCAAATAACTGTTACCTCAACAGCCTCTAAGGCTGCTGTATCTACGCAGACTGCGGGGCCTTAAAACCGACAGATGGTCTCTCCGCCGTGTTCGATCCAACCATGGACCATCTTTTTGGTCGTGTGACCACCTGCACAGCAGCCCGTCCTATCGATTACGATGACACCACCACGGCCGGCGACCTTGCGTTGCAGGTAGGCGATGCCCTCGGTTACGGCATCCCGAGCGCCACTGCCTTTAAACAGGATAATGTCGGAGATGGTCTTAGCGATTAGGGTGCGCATGAAGTCTTCACCATAACCGGTGGTCGAGACGGCACAGGTCTCGTTATCCGCATACAGGCCAGCGCCGATGATGGGTGAGTCGCCGACCCGCCCCATGCGCTTGTTGACGATTCCGCCGGTAGAGGTGGCGGCGGCGAGGTTTCCTTCCAGGTCGCAGGCAACGGCGCCTACAGTTCCGTATTTCTGTTCCTCACCTGCATCCTCGACATCATCATGATCCAGCATGATGCGGCGTTTCAGCCGTGCCTCATCCAGCTGAGCCACACGCCAGGGGGTAATGAAATAGTGGTCCGGCGTCCGTTTCATCCCGCAGTGTTCGGCGAAGCGGAGTGCCCCTTCGCTGATAAGCATCAGGTGCTCGCTGCCGTCCATGACTAGGCGGGCGAGCTGGACCGGGTTGGCGATATTGGAGACGGCGGCTACGGAGCCTGCAGCCAGATCGCGACCATCCATGATACCAGCGTCCATCTCCACCTGGCCGTGCTCAGTGAGCACCGATCCGCACCCGGCGTTGAACAGAGGATCATCCTCCAGCTGAGAGGCGCAGGTCTCCACCGCTTCCACAGCCCCGGCGCCGCGGGAGAGGATCTCGCGTCCGTGTTCGAGGATTACCCGCAGGCCTTCCATGTAGCGAACGGCAATTCGGTCGTCCTTGACGTTATCCAGAGCCCCGGCGCCGCCGTGGATCATAAGGGAAAAGGTTTTGGGCATGCTTTGTTCCTGAAAGTCTGTCCGACTTAGACAAGCAATAAGAAAGGCACCTCTGCCTGTTAACAGCTCGAAGACCCCATCCTTAGGTTCTTTTGAAACAACACTCGAAGCGTGCAGTTTCCAGATGCCGTGGAGGAAGCTGCAACCAAGCGTCCCCAAAGAATGCCGATGACCAGGAAGCAATCAAAGACGCCGCTCAAGCTCCAGGGTCAGCTGCTCCTGGACTGCCTTCGGTCCGGCAATCAAACACAGGAGCTTACCCACGAGGATGGGACCCCAATTGACCAGGACCACCCCTTCACCGCAGTAGGGATTGTACTCGATTCCGGACAATTGCAGAAAAGTGAGTGAGCGGTGGCGGGTGGGAAAGACCCGCGCCACCCAGGATTCGAGCCCGAGCTTGTGGGCGATGATGGTAGGGTAAGAGGCTCCATTGAAGCGGGGATTGCATTCGATGGCTAGGTATTCGGTGGCAATGCCTTTCCGTATGACTGCCACATCGAAGGCAAAGATCCCCTTTATGCCTTCCCGGTACAGCCATTCAGCCATGGGTTCCACACATTCCCAGGGCTCATGCGATGCTGGAAAACGGTTACCTTGATGTGCACAGCCGTCGAGTATCTGTTCGGTAACCGCCAGTCGTTCGAGTCCGTCTGTCGTCACCCGATACTGGAGGTTGAGAAAGCTGTTGCTCGCGACTTCCTGCTGGAGCTGGACCGGAACCCCCGGCCCGAAGCGGCCGATAGCTGCCTGTAGCTCCGCGACATCACCGCAGCGGTAAACGCCGACCCCCGACACGGAGACCGCAGCTTTGAGATAACAAGGCTGCGGAAAAGTTTCGAGCTGCCGGTCGCTGATATCCGACGCCTGTGCAAAACACAGGGTCTTGGGAACGGGTACCCCGAGCCGCTGGGCGACGAACATGAAGTTATTCTTGGAGTTTATGAAATCCACGGCTTGGAACCAGGCGGCGTCCGGTCGTACCCGATGCTCGCCAGCCCCGAAATAGAAGACGCATACCACCCGCTCTGGGTACCGGGCCAGCACAGCTTGGCCGACATCCCAGATTATCTGCTCAGTATGACTGAGCCCGATATGCCGATAATGGTCTCGGATGTAAGGCCACTGGAACCTGAGGTCTGGGTGGAGCTGGAGCACGTCTCCAGGTTCGGTCAAACCCAAGGCGCGCCCGGAATAGAGATGGTTACCGGCTACGCCTTCCGCGGTGCAACCCATAATATCGTGGTTGACGATCCGGGCCGGCGTGAGCGTCGGTTCGATGAATGCCAGTGCCCTCCTCATTGTCTGGAGCTCCATGTCGACTTGCTGAAGTATAGGGGATTATGCAAGATATGCGCCATGTGTATTTGGGCAGGGTAGCCTGGAAGGCTTTTATGGATTCAGGAGTGTTTTATCCTATACCCCAGCATGGTTGTGGGATACAGTTCACCGCTGGCGTCCATTGATACGGTTCGCGCTTCCTCGTGGTGCTATCCCCGCTAAGATCTGCCATGCTCACCGCATCCTACGCGCTGGGAATTCCTTTTTGTCGCAAATGAACGCGGATGTCGGTCTAAATCGGCTCGCCATCACCGCTTCTATCCCCGCATGACCAACCGGATCCGCCAGCTTCCCGCGCAGCTTGTCAATCAGATTGCGGCGGGCGAGGTAGTGGAACGGCCAGCCTCGGTGGCCAAGGAGCTGATCGAGAACAGCCTGGACGCTGGTGCAGATCGGATCGAGATCGACGTCAAACAGGGTGGTATCAAGCTGCTGCGGGTCCGGGACAACGGCGAGGGAATTGCCCGGGAGGATCTAGCCCTGGCGCTCTGTCGACATGCCACCAGTAAGATATCCGAGGTCGCGGATCTCCAGTCTATCGCTACCCTGGGGTTCCGCGGCGAAGCCCTACCGAGTATCGCATCCGTATCCCGTCTGGAGCTCAGCTCATGGCACCGGGACGCAGGCAAGGCTTGGTGTATCCGCGGTGACGACGGCAGCGTCCAAGTGAGGGAGCCGGTACCGACATCTCATCCAGTGGGGACGACGGTCCAGGTGCAAGATCTCTTCTACAATACGCCAGCCCGGCGTAAGTTCCTGCGCACAGACAAAACCGAGTTCTCCCACCTGGAGCAGCTGGTGCGTCGGGTGGCGCTGGCGCGCTGCGATGTGCGCTTCCGGCTCACCCACAACGGGCGGCTCCTGTTTGACTTATCGCCTACTACCAGGGAGGGAAACGGGGCAGGGAATCGCCTGAGAGAGCTGGTAGGTACCGCTTTTCCGGAGCATGCCTTGACTCTAGACCAGACGGCAATAGGGATGCGCCTGCACGGGTGGGTAGCGAACCCCGGCTTCTCCCGCAGCCAGTCAGATCTGCAGTTTTTCTATGTGAACGGGCGTGTGGTCAGGGACAAGCTGGTGGCACATGCAGTACGTCTGGCCTACCAGGATGTACTGCACCAGGGCCGCCATCCAGCCTATGTGTTGTATCTGGAGCTGCCGCCGGTGCTGGTGGACATCAATGTCCACCCCGCCAAGCACGAGGTCCGTTTTCGCGAGGGACGGCAGGTCCATGATTTCATCTCTCAGGCCCTTCAACGATGCCTCGCGGAGGGTAGTATTCAAGCGAGAAAGGCACCCGTCGAGGACCTGCTGCCGGCGATTGGTATGCTCGACCCGGGACCGGTGCGGTCCGTACCTCTGCGGGTGGCCGAAGGTCCGGACCGACACCGCTTCGGCTTTGAGTCCCAGCGACCTGGATCCTACCAGAATGCGGATACCAGGTTGCCGCCCTTGGGTTATGCCCTCGCTCAGCTGCAGGGCGTCTATATCCTGGCCCAAACCGCGGACGGGTTGGTGATTGTCGATATGCATGCGGCCCATGAGCGCATCGGTTACGAGCGCCTCAAGCAATCCTGGGAGGAGGGTGCGATCCGCGGCCAGCACTTGCTGGTGCCGGTCATGGTCCAAGTCGCTTCCTGGGAGGCGGACCTGGCCGAGTCCAACCTGGAGCTGTTCCGGCACCTTGGTGTGGGGTTGGATCGGATGGGTGAGAGCAGTCTGGTGGTACGCGAGATTCCAGTCCTGCTCCAAGGGGCAGACGTGGAGCAGCTGCTGAGGGATCTACTCTCGGACTTTGCCATTCATGGGCGCAGTGAACGCATTCGCGAAGAGATCAACAGGGTGCTCGCCACCCTGGCCTGCTACCATCACTCGGTGCGTGCCAATCGCCAACTCGACTCAGAAGAGATGAATGCCCTGTTGCGCGACCTCGAGCGCACAGAGCGCGCCGACCAATGCAACCATGGACGCCCGACCTGGATCAAGCTTTCCATGCAAGAACTAAATCGCCTGTTTCTGCGTGGTCGCTGAGGATCTATGATCGACTCCTCACTGACCGAGCGACAACCGAGGCGCAAACTAGGGCGTGTTGACATTTGCAACAACCGCATGATCCATGACCCGATTGCCAGACGATAAGCTCATGAGTCCCTGCGACCTTATTAATCGAGGGATATTAATTACCCGTCCCGCGGCCCAGGCCGAGGGGCTGTGTCGGCTCGTCGAGAACGCCGGAGGCAGGGCCATCCGTTTCCCTACCATCACCATTGAGCCCGTAGCGAATCGGGAACCGGCACGGGAGCTGCTCTCCCAAGATTGGGATCTGATCCTGTTTGTCAGTCGCAACGCGGTCGAGCAGGCCTTGCCTTTGTTTCCGCAGCGTCGCCTGCCTGCGGAGTCCCAATTAGGCGCAGTCGGTGCAGCTACCGCCCAAGCCCTGGGTCTTGCCGGTAGGATTCCAGATCTGATGCCTACCGGACGCTTCGACAGCGAATCTCTGCTAGCGCTCCCGGAGATCGCGGATCTCAAGGGCCGACGGGTGTTAATCGTGCGTGGAGTCGGCGGCCGCAGTCTGCTGGGCGATACCCTAATCGAGCAGGGCACCCGGCTCGCCTACGCCGAGGTCTACCGCCGCACACTTCCCGTCACCGATGCCGCTTCCCTCTTGTCACGCTGGCAACGAGACGTACAGATCGTCACGGCGACGAGCGGAGAGATACTGGACAATCTGCTCACCTTAGTCGGGGGGAAGGGACGGGATTTGCTGTTCGACACGCCCCTGGTGGTCGTAAGCGAACGCACCGGGGAAATAGCCACGGCACTCGGGTTTACCCGCGTGGAAGTGGCAGACGGTGCTTCGGACACAGCCGTTCTCGCCACCTTGTGCTGCATTATCAGGACCACTCCACAAGCGATTTATACACACCTTCCTAAAAAGGCAACCTCCCAGGCAGCATCCCGCCCGGAATCCGACCCTTGAAGACACGCATCATCTTCGCCATGCCCCAGCCCTTCACCTTCTTCATTGTCTTCTGCATCTGGGAGAACTGTTTGAGCAACCGATTGACGTCCTGGATTCGGGTCCCGGAGCCAGTAGCGATGCGGCGCTTACGCGAGCCCTTGATGACGATCGGGAACTGCCGCTCGTGCGGAGTCATGGCATTGATGATGGCAATTAGCTTGCCCAACTCCTTGTCGTTCACCTGATTCTTGACCTGATTCGGGAGATCGTTCATTTCCGGCAGCTTATCCATGAGTTCGGTCAGGCCCCCGAGGCTGGACATCTGCAACAGCTGCTCACGAAAGTCCGCCAGGTCAAAACCCTTTCCCTGCTTGAGCTTCTTGACCAACCGCCGGGCCTGCTCGTGATCGAGCTTGCTCTGCACCTCTTCGATCAGCGAGAGCACATCCCCCATACCCAGGATGCGTGAGGCCATCCGGTCCGGGTGGAAGGGCTCCAAGGCAGCGGTCCTCTCACCCACCCCGAGGAACTTGATCGGCTTGCCTGTGATGTGTCGGATTGACAGGGCAGCACCGCCGCGGGCGTCGCCATCGGCCTTGGTCAAGACCACACCGGTCAGGGGCAGGGCCGCGTCGAATGCCTTGGCGGTGTTGGCTGCGTCCTGGCCGGTCATACTGTCCACCACGAACAGGGTTTCAACCGGATCGATGGCTCCATGCAAGTCCCGGATCTCCTCCATCATGACCGCGTCCACATGGAGCCGGCCCGCTGTATCCACGATTAAGACATCGAAAAAACCCTGCTCTGCGGATTTCTGGGCCCGCCGGGCAATATCCACTGGGTCCTGATCGCTGCGGCTGGGAAAGCATTCGGCCTGTACTTCCGCGGCGAGCGTCTGTAGTTGCTCGATGGCGGCCGGCCGGTAGACATCGCAGCTCACCACCATGACCTTCTTGTTTTGCTTCTCCAGCAGCCAGCAGGCGAGCTTGGCGACACTGGTGGTCTTTCCCGAGCCCTGCAGGCCCGCCATCAGGATTATTGCGGGGGGCTGAACGTTCAGATCCAGGCCCTGGTTGGCCCCCCCCATCAGATCCATCAGCTCGTCGTGGACGATCTTGATCAGGGTCTGGCCCGGAGTGAGGCTCATGAGGACACCCTCCCCCACGGCCTTCCCGCGCACCTGCTCCACAAACTCACGCACCACGGGAAGGGCTACATCGGCTTCAAGCAAGGCCATCCGCACCTCGCGCATGGTGTCCTTGATATTCGACTCGGTGAGCCGACCCTGGCCCCGGACATTCTTTAGAACACTGCCGAGGCGATCCTGTAGATTCTCGAACATCAGCTACCCCATGAGAAATAAGCGCCGCGGCGCCACCGATACGGAAAGATCAAGTCGGACCCTACAGCAACTGTTCAACCTCACCCCGTCATTCCGATAGGGATGGCTGGAATCCAGTGCCATGGATAGCAAAAACAGCGGGGGTCCAGACGCTTACACCTTGTAAGTATACTCATCTCCCCTGACATCGTTCGGCGCAATACCGATCGCTCCCAGGATGAACATATGTTGTCGGCTTCCGATTGCGTTACGCCGCGTTAAACTTGTCCCAATGCGGGGATGTCGTAAAAGTCTCTCTCCACACCCAGAGAGAGCCCGCCCTGAGTGCAGCGAGAGGGCTTGGGTAGAAGGTGATATAAACCAGCAATCCCCCCGGGAACGCCAGCATCTTGCCGACCTCCGTGGGTACGGCTACTTAGAGGGGAAAGAGGTCCCCAGATCTGGCTATCTTACCGATGCCTGCCGCCTGGAAATGGCACTCCCGGCGATGAACTTTTGCGACACCTTCGATGAGGAGAAGTCTTTCCCCTCCTGACAACGCCAAATCATTCAGGATCACACATCCGGGATGTCGCACCGGCTTTTCCCGCCTTGCTGCTTTGTGTCATCATCCGTCACCATGAGCTACATCCCGATTTCATCTATCGCTATCCTGCTCTATCTGAGCTGCGGCTCCCTCATCGCCCTGCGGTTGTTTCGCCGTGACAAGCCCGGTCTACCCGGCCGTCCCCCCACCCTGACGGTCGGATTCGCGGGACTTATCCTGCATACCTGGCTGATCTACGACGCCATCTTCAGCCAACCGGGACTCAACCTAGCCTTCTTCAACGCCCTGGCTCTGGCCGCCTGGACTGTTGTCGCGCTCCTGCTCGTCTCCAGCCTCACCAAACCGGTCGAGAACCTCGGGATCCTAATCCTGCCCGTAGCGGCCCTGACCCTGTTCCTGGAAGCCCGCTACCCGAGCCAGAACTTTATGCGTGAAGCCACGGGCTGGCCCATCAAGATCCACGTGCTACTCTCCATGCTCGCTTACAGCCTGCTGACCTTGGCCAGCGTGCAAGCAATCCTACTGGCGGTTCAGGATTACCACCTGCACAATCGGCACCCGACTGGTTTCGTGCGCGCCCTGCCTCCCCTACAGACCATGGAAAGCCTGTTGTTCGAGATGATCGGCGTGGGCTTCGTGCTCTTGACCCTCGTCCTGGCGAGCGGCTATGCCTTCCTAGAAGGCGTGTTCGCCCAGCACCTAGTGCACAAGACCGTGCTCTCCACCCTCGGTTGGTTGGTCTTCGGTACCTTGCTCCTGGGACGCCTGCGCTACGGCTGGCGCGGTCGCACAGCCATCATCTGGACCCTGAGCGGCTTCGTCATCCTGGTATTGGCCTATTTTGGTAGCAAAGCAGTGCTGGAGCTCATCCTGCAACGCTGAAGCCTTGATCGGGAAGGGAATTCCTGCGGCATTAGCCGTAGGATGTAGTGAGCACAGCGAATCATCAGTGGTGCAAAGGGAAACTTTGAAGTGCGGCGGTAGCTTCACCCTGATACTGATTCGAAATCTGCAGTACCCAAGCTAAGCGCAGGGTCGACCACGGAACACCCGCCTGCCGCCGCTTTGGATCTGACGCCCTATCCATCCTGAAGGCGTTGCGGCCAGGGGAAAGCACCACCGCCGCGGCGCGTGTGAACCTAATACCCAAGTTCTCGGTAAACGCCGCTGCTATCCTCCATTACCGGGGTTCGATTCAGCCACGCCGCTTTAAGCCGGCGCTCTTCAGATCAATTCGGGATCCATAAAGAGCCAGGAAATTTATATGCGCCCACCCAGGCAGAAATGATAGAATTTCGTCCTCCAAATCGGGACTAACTTTACACACCCGCACCTATAGGAGGCACATGTACCGCCATTGGGCGCACACCCTATGTAGCTGCGGTGTGAAAATCAAAATGTAACACAGCCGGATGTAACACGGGTAGGCCGGATCGGGGCCGTAGCTCAGCCGGGAGAGCGTCGTGTTCGCAATGCGAAGGTCAGGGGTTCGATCCCCCTCGGCTCCACCATCACCCCGCCCTCGTAGCTCAGCAGGATAGAGCAATCGCCTCCTAAGCGGTAGGTCACAGGTTCGAGTCCTGTCGAGGGTACCATCGTTTGGCGCGGTTTGGGAAACCGGACGTAAACTCCAGAGGTTGAACTCAATGAGATGGTTTTGCTGACATTAGAAATTGGCCACTGCATCCGCAGGATGACCCGGGCAATCTTAGCCTATCGCGTAAAATCATCGTGTTATCCCTAATTGGGAACACCCCCTAGCGTCAGAACAAGTCACGTGCTGCCCGACGACCCGCACCGAGCTCGCCTGAAATGTCCGGTAGATCGTAGGCACCGGGCCTGGCGCAACTCCCAGAGTTTCGGCTCAAACCCGGGTCGGTTCTTGACTTCCATCAACTCATCACCGACTGCCATTCTTCGCGTAGGCGCAGCACGTTCTTTTCTACACTGAGCTGGCGGGGATTCCTACTAAAGGTGGGGTGTGATGCTCGGGAAAGCAAGTCTCGGAATTCGGCGATGGTCGGCTTACGAAGCCCTCTACGCCGGCTTACAGCCCGGATGCAAGGGCCACCGGATAATACTCGTTGCTAAAACAAAAGGTCCTGTCATGGAAGTGAGTCGGGTAGATTAGGCAAAGGCCAGGGACTTGCTGTTGCCTATTAGCAGACAGGTGCAGCCGGAAGCGCTCCGCTTGAAATCCTGACATGAAGACCAACTGTTGCGGGGGGTTGGCGGCTATTCGCATAGAATAGACGGCTGAGTTATTTATCGTGTCCCCGCAAACTTCAGGGCGGACCGACAGGGTCGGTGCCTAACCAGACGGAGCAAACCATGTCAGCAGTTACCAAAGAACAAATCGAAGCGGTGATCAAAGATTACCAAGAACCCCACCTGGGACAGGATTTGGTCAGCACCGGATGCGTCAAAGGCATCGAGGTCGAGGGAGACCGGGTCAGGGTCAAGGTCGTCCTCGGCTTCCCGGCCAAGACTGTGGCGACGGCAACCGCTGCCGAGGTCAAAGCAGCGGTGGAAGGGGTGGATGGCGTCGCTGGGGCCCAGGTCGATGTCACTTGGGCCGTGGTCGCACATTCGGTGCAGAAGTCGCTGAAGCCGATCGACAACGTCAAAAACATCGTCGCCGTGGCATCCGGCAAGGGTGGCGTCGGCAAGTCGACCACCGCGGTCAATCTGGCCCTGGCCCTATCCGCCGAAGGTGCCAAGACCGGTATTCTGGACGCGGATATCTACGGTCCCTCACAACCGCGTATGCTGGGCATTACCGGCAAGCCGGACTCCAAGGACGGCAATACGCTCGAGCCCATGAACAGCTACCATCTCCAGGCCATGTCCATCGGTTTCCTGATCGACGAGGAGACCCCGATGATCTGGCGTGGCCCTATGGTGACCCAGGCCTTGGAACAACTGCTCAATGATACCAATTGGTCGGATCTGGACTATCTGGTAATCGACCTGCCACCCGGCACCGGCGATACCCAGCTCACCCTAGCCCAGAAGGTGCCTGTCTCCGGCGCGGTCATCGTCACCACGCCCCAGGACATCGCGCTGCTGGATGCCCGTAAGGGCCTGAAGATGTTCCAGAAGGTGGAGGTGCCGGTGCTGGGTATCGTAGAGAACATGAGCATTCATATCTGCTCCAAGTGCGGGCATGAGGAACACATCTTCGGCGCAGGCGGAGGCCAAGCCATGGCTGAACAGTATGGGGTGCAACTATTGGGCGCACTGCCGTTGGACATCGACATACGACAGGAGACGGACAGCGGTAGGCCGACCGTCGTGGCCCAGCCGGATTCGCGCATCAGCGAGATCTACCGGGAGATTGCCTGCAGGACTGCGGCCAAGTTGTCTCTGCAGGCGAAGGATTACGCGGCCAAGTTCCCACGGATCGTGATCCAGAACAATTGAAGTGAGTCCCGAGTTTTCCAGACGTCTCAAAGATGGAGGTGAGATCGGGCACACCCAAGCGCTGCAGGCAATTGCCTGCCGACATCACACGTACCGCAGTGTTTGAAGCCTACCGCGGCGCCTGAGGCGAAGGTGCGGGGAGATCGCAGTTCGCATTTGCGGTTCAAATGTTCCACAGCCAGAGACTACTTAGCCCAAGTGACTCGTTACCCGCCGGTAACCACGAGACCTGTGCGATGGTTCGTCAGCCGACCCAGCAGCGATCCGTCCTTGCCCAGCAGACGGTCAAACTCGGTCCTGGGCACCATTACCTCCAGCTCCCAGCCACCCTGATCCGTTGCCTGATCTGAGAGAACCTGGGCGTGGGTAAAAAACCAGGCCCGTAACGCCCCTTCCTCGGGACCAATGAGGATCCACCGGTGGAGATGCTCCTCATGAAAGCGCTCGCGCAAGGCATCGAGTAGAAGATCGATCCCTGCCCCGCTGCGGGCCGAGATCCAAACTCGGCCGACCCGTCCTTCGGCATCCCGTTCCAAGCGCGGTTCGGTGTTGGGTAGCCGGTCGATCTTGTTAAAGACCTGGATTTGCGGTATGTCGCCCGCTCTGATCTCCGCCAGTACCTCCTGTACGTCCAGAATGCAGCCGCCGAGGCGCGCACCGGACGCATCCACGACATGGAGCAACAGATCCGCGGTCCGCGTCTCTTCCAGGGTGGAACGAAAGGCCGCCACCAGCTCGTGCGGAAGACGGTTGATGAAGCCGACCGTATCGGCGAGGATCAACGTCGCCCCATGCGGCAGGGTCAGCCGCCACAGGGTCGGATCCAGGGTCGCGAACAGCTGATCGGCCTCATAGACGGCGGACCGGGTCAGCCGGTTGAAGAGGGTTGATTTTCCGGCGTTCGTATAACCGATCAGCGAAACCGTCGCCAGCGCGGCGCGGTCCCGCGCTCGGCGGCTCTGGGTTCGCTGTGAGATGATACGCTTTAGTCGCTTGTTGAGCTGGGAAATGCGTTTGCCGATCAGGCGACGATCCGACTCCAATTGGGTCTCGCCCGGTCCGCGCAGACCGATACCGCCTTTCTGGCGCTCCAGGTGGGTCCACCCGTGTACCAAGCGTGTCGAGAGGTGACGCAGCTGTGCCAGCTCTACTTGCAATTTACCCTCAAAGGAACGCGCGCGCTGTGCGAAGATGTCCAGGATAAGCCTGGTCCGGTCCACCACCCGGCACCGCAGGTGGCGCTCCAGATTGCGCTCCTGCACGGGGGAAAGCCTGTGGTCGATAATCACCAGCTCCGCCCCCTGGGTTTCAATCAATGCCTTGAGCCCGTCTGCCTTGCCGGAGCCGATGAACAGACGCGGATCGGGCGCTTGGCGAAAACCGCCGAGGAAACCCGTGACCTGTGCCCCCGCCACCTCCGCGAGGAGGCGAAACTCAGCCTGCTCTTCGGGGTCGCTGGCAGTACCTATATCCAGATGAACAAGCAACGCTCGCTCACTGGTCGCGGGGTGCTCAAACATCGTCGCTTAGGAGATAAGGTACGGGGAGATAAGATTCGGGGGTGTTCGGCTGTGACAAAATAGGAAATCACCTCGGCGGGGTGGGCGCACCTGCAAGGGATGCACCCAATGGGTATTGATATTCGGCAACCCTGAATGATTTGGTGTTGTCTGGAGAGACAAGATCCTTACCGAGCGTCGGGACAAATCTGACATGCTGCGTTCGACGCCTAACGCCTTGTTGATTTCCTACCGCTGCTTGGCCCATGAGCCGGAAGCAGAGATGACCCCGGCTTTCCCCTTTCCCTGCTCCCTGTCTTCGCTCTGATCGGTGTCTATACCAGCATCTTAACGCAACCTATCCCTGCTCCGGTTGACCTTCGCTTGAAACCAGCGGTAGCTTGACGCTGCGTACCGGAACGACGGTGGAGATGGCATGTTTGTAGATCATCTGGGTTACGTTGTTTTTCAGCAAGATGGCAAACTGATCAAATGACTCGACCTGTCCCTGGAGCCTGATTCCATTTACCAAAAAGATGGACACAGGGACACGCTCCTTACACAAGGAATTGAGGAACGGGTCCTGCAGATTCTGCTCCTTCGACATGGCTTCATCTCCCTACTTGTCGTAGCGGTACCTGGACGGCCAATCCAAAGCAGCTACCCGATTTCCACCCTTATCAGGCGCAATGCCTGGTTGATCGGCTCATCTTGATCGGAGTGATCGAATATCCAATAGACATCGGACTCGGATCGCAACCAGGTAAGTTGGCGTTTCGCAAGCTGCCGCGTAGCGCTAATGCTGCGATGCAGCATATCTTCAAAGGTATACTCGCTAAATGAGTATTTCAACATTTGCCGATATCCAACGCAGCGCATGGACGGCAGTTCCGTAGTCAGATCCCCGCGCGCCCACAGGGTACGCACCTCTGCCTCAAACCCCAGTTCAAGCATATTCAGAAACCGCCGCTTGATACGCTGGTGCAGGATCGCCCGCTCCGCAGGCGCACGGGCCAGCTTCAGGAAGCGATAAGGCAGCGCTCGACGGCACCGTCCCCTCGTTAACTGACTCAATGGGTGGCCAGTCAGCTCATAGACCTCAAGCGCTCGCTGGATACGCTGGGAATCATTGGGATGAATACGCCGCGCCGCTGCTGGATCGACTGCCGCGAGGCGTCGGTGGAGCGCCACCCAACCCTCCGCGCTCGCCTCGCCGGCGAGCCGAGCGCGCACCGCGCCATCCGCCTCCGGAAGACGCGATAGGCCCTGCTGTAGGGCACGGAAATAGAGCATGGTACCGCCCACCAGGAGAGGGATCCTGCCTGCGGCCACGACCTCCGCTAGCGCGCGCCCGGCGTCTGCATAGAAACGAGCGGCTGAGTAGGATTCGCTTGGATCGCAGATGTCCACCAACCGGTGGGGGGCCCTGCTCAAGACCTCAGGGCCGGGCTTCGCCGTTCCTATATCCATGCCCTGGTATATCTGCCCTGAATCCACGCTGATGATGTCACAAGGCAGGCGCGCGGCCAGTGCCACTGCCAAATCTGTCTTGCCTGCAGCCGTAGGGCCCATGAGCGCAATCGCCAGCGGGAGAGTACTATTATACCTATGGGCGCGAGGGGACATGTGCTGATTCGCCATCGCTAAAGGTGAAGATAAATCATGGTCCGCACGGGGAAAAGAGGTTTAGTTCCGGGGGCTTCCATAAGCAGATGGCAAATGTGTTCTGACGATGTTGCCAGATAACTATTTACTTGAGCTCGACGTGGGCCTGCCGTGTTATTTCCAGCATATGGAGGGGATGTGCTTCTTACTTGGAAGTTTTCCAGAGTTCTCAGTGGACCGCATATTTGCGGTCACGCGATGGCTCATCCCCTGCGGTGCAGGCAAAATGTACGCGCCGGCGTGCTGACTAGTACCCCCACTCAGTTTCCCCGCCGTGCGCCCCTGAGTCTGACAGTCGCCCTGACCTTGGGGACCAGCGGGATTCAGGCGGCGACGTTCCAGGTCACCACCAATACCGACAGCAGCGCTGGCAGCCTACATGATGCAGTAACCCATGCCAACAATACGGCGGAGGACGATACCATCACCCTCAGCACTGATCGGCGGGGCGCGGGTTATCCGCGCCAGCAAGACGCTACCGTCGATACCGGTGCCTTTGAATGGATTTCGTCGTCTGCTGACCCACAGACCGCTGGTGCCGGGTGCTGGCCCAGTATGCCTTGAACATGACCGGCGGCGGCAATGGAAACGGGTGACGACGCCAAGCAGCCGCTGCCATTATGGCTGCCTTCAGGGCCTCTGAGGAATACACCGACTCGCCTTCTACCTCGCGCTGCTGGAAGCCAACCGTGAGTCCTGGCGCAACGCCCATGACGGCGACGACCAGGGTGCCACCGAGTTTGGCCTGTCCCACATTGCCCTGGATATCTTGCCCGGTGCCTAGGGCAATGACATCGGTATCTTGGACGGCAAGTTGGAATCCTGTAAGCAGTTCTGAGGTATCGGGTAGGCTACTCCGGAGAGTGCCGTCAAAGCGGTGCATCCCATCGAACCTCAACCACAAGGGATACCGGAAATCTTCGTCGGGAAGCTGAGCATCGGATTGCACACACGCCGCGGCGGCGCTTCTCCTTGACCTCAAACAAATCCAAAGCGGCAGCAGGCAGTGCACTATAGCCAAGATTCCAGTCGGTACCCAGGTTTCCGCCACGCTCCAAAGGTGCCGGTGAGTCTTTCTCCACCCATCCCAGATCAGATTGAGTGCCCGTAGGATATGCGGTGAGCGTGGTACGCCGTAGTAGGACTACAGTGCCGCTAAGCTCGTAAGTCACGAACCTGACCGATTCAAGCCATTTAGAGAACCGGAACATGAAGAGCACCGGAATCGATGTCAGCCATGAAACCGTGACCATGGCGATCAACCGCGAGGGGCGAATCTGATACC
>Ga0066188_1000027_pt1 | contig 25188 bp, 23 predicted proteins | sample WorMetHERISLAND2_FD_61185 | JGI IMG/M metagenome (GOLD analysis project Ga0066188, IMG submission 61185) | Marine gutless worms symbiont microbial communities from Max Planck institute for Marine Microbiology, Germany - Olavius loisae HERON... | ecosystem: Host-associated > Annelida > Digestive...
AAATGTCCGGATGCGGTCGAGCTTTTCCTCGCGCTTGAGATAATCGCCGATGTCGTGGTAGCGCAGTTCACAGGAGCCGGTATGGACCGGGTCCTTGACCAGGATGGTGATGGCTACCGGCGTGCGGGAGCCTTCACCGAAAACGCCACCGCCTTCCTTGCGTCGTTCCTCGCCTTGCATGCGTGCATTGCCACGCAAATTGAGGACATACAGATGACTGTATTCCTCGATCAGGCATTTGCGCAGGCCGTCCATGTTGTTAGCGTCCAGGAATGATCCATTGGTGACGAAAGCGACGATGCCCCGGTCGCGGATGCGGTCGGTAGCCCAGCGGATGGCGCGGATGTAAGAGTCGTAGAGGTTCTTGAGCAACTTCGCACCCGATTGTGCTGCATAGGTGTCGCGGATGCGGCTGTCGAGGGTGGGATAGGCAAGATTCTTGTTATTGTCGTTTTCACTGCCCTGCTGTGCTGAATAGGGTGGATTACCGATGATGACCTGGATCGGTTGCTTCAGTTGCCGCTCGGCGCGGGCGTTGTTTTCCGGCAGGACCACCAGGTCGCCTTTTTTCCTCATCTGGAAGGTATCGGTCAGAACCATGCCGCCGAAGGGACGGTATTCGCCGGTGGCGGCGTGGTAGGCGGTCTCGATATTGATGCTAGCGATGTAATAGGCCAGTAATACGAGTTCATTGGCGTGCAGCTCGTGGCCGAATTTATGGCGTAGGGCGTCGGCGTCGATGAGGCCGGACTGGATCAGCCGGACCAGGAAGGTGCCGGTGCCGGCGAAGGGGTCGAGTATCTGCACGTCGCGGCTGGCGAGGGTCTGTCCGAAGTGCTCGCGCAACGCGGAATCGGCGCTCTCGAGGATGAAATCAACGACTTGGATTGGGGTATAGACGATCCCCAGACGTTCGGCCATGCGCGGAAAGGCATTTTGAAAGAAGGTGTCGTAGAGGTTGCGGATGACGTCTTGTTTGGATATGTCGCTCTTGGCAAGACGGATGCGCTCGCGGACGTTTTCATAGAACTTTTCCAACCCCTCGGTTTCGCTGTCCACCGCTGCCGCGTCGAGCCTGTCTACGATGCCTTGCAGGCCCTTGCCGACGGCGTTGTTTTCCGGAAAGCCGGTAGCGGCGAAGAGGGCCTGGAAGACGGGCAGGGTGAGGATGTGCTGGGCGAGCATTTCCACCACATCGTCGCGGCTGATGGCAGGGTTGAGGGTGTCTTGTAGCCCCTTCAGGAAGTGGGCGAAGTCTTCGCCAAGCTGGGGGTTGTCGGCGATCAGCGCTTCGATACGGGTGATCAGACGGGTGGCGGTTTGGCCGATGCCCTTGGCCCATTCGCTCCAATATTCCCGGTCGCCAAGCTTCTTGGGAATGGCGGCATAGACGGCTTCGTTGACGGCCTCCAAAGGCAGCAGGGGGAAATCGAGCGACAAGGTTCCCTGTTCGCTCCTTTCATCCCCTTCGTTGCCTCCGCCATCTCCATTGAGGACCCTGATCTTGCACCGGAACTCGGCCTCGTCAACCAGGCTCTCGTCGTGGGCGCGCAGGGCCTTGACGACTTTCCAGATGCCTTTGAATTGCGGGTCGTTGTCGATATAGCGGTTGTAATCCTCGATTTGCTCGGAGGGCATGCAGACTGGCAGGATGATGTAGCCGTATTGCTTGCCCTCGGCCTTACGCATGACGCGCCCAACGGACTGCACGATATCTACAATGGATTCGCGGGTATCGAAAAACACCACCGCGTCCAGCGCCGGCACATCGATGCCTTCGGAGAGGCAACGAGCATTCGAGAGGATGCGGCATTCGCCCGCGTCCATATCGGCCTTGAGCCAATCCAAGGCGTTTTGGCGCACCAGCGCATTCATGGTGCCGTCAACATGCTTGAGACGGCAATCCACCATGCCGGCCGGCTTCTCTACGTACAGATCGACTAGTTTGTCGAAGCTCGCGGTCGTCTGCTTGGAAGCCTGGATGGATTTGGAGAAAGCCAAGGCGCGGCGCATGGGTGCGGTATCCTCGGACCAGTTATCCTCTTGGCCGTCCTCCCCCAGCAGTACCCCGCGCTTGGATAGCCCTTTCCAGCTACCCATGATCTTGGTTGCAAACCGAACATCGATGGCCTGCTTGTCATCAATCTTGTAGGCGTGCTTGAAGTTGAAGTTGTTGGCGAGCTTAGCCATCTCACCGTCCTTGACGACCACGATCAGGACCTTGTACTCGGAGAGTAAATCTTGTTCCACGGCCCTGCCGAATCCCAGGCGGTAAAACTCGCGGCCGAAGGTCTTCTCGTCATCCATGGAGAATAAGGCGGCAGCCGCCTCGTTGGCCCTGGTTTTCGACGCATCACCATAGATACGCGGGGTTGCCGTCATATAGAGGCGTTTCTGGCCTCTGACGATATGGTCGTCATGTACCTTGACGAACTCCGAGGGATCTTCACCCGGCAGCGTCAGGCCGGTGGTGCGGTGCGCTTCGTCGCAGATGATGAGTTCGAATGCCCCGAATCCCTGTTGCTGCGCGTCCGCTACGACCTGAATCGATTGATAGGTGGAAAAGACCACGGTGCGGCGATCCCCGGTCAAGGTGCCGGCAGCGGTGGCGAGTTTCTTGGCGTCGGTGGTCGCGGGATAGGCCAGATCGTGGGTGCTGATGTCTTCCTTGTCTCTGCCAACCTTGGTATCCGAACAGACGGCAAAGGCATGGATCGGCTTCAGTGCTTGGGCCGTCCATTCACGCAGCGCTTGGGCAACCAGGGCAATCGATGGGGTGAGAAACAGCACCCGCCCATTCGCCTCAGTGAGCTTTTCCATGAGCCGGAGCGCCACCAAGGTCTTGCCGGTGCCGCAAGCCATGATGAGCTTGCCCCGGTCGTTCTCCCTGAAACCCTCGATAACGTTGGCGATGGCTTCCTCCTGATGAGGGCGCGGCGCTTTCTTTCCCTTGAGCCGCATGTCTTCGACGTTGGTAAAGCTAAACTGACCCCAGTCGATCGGACTATCGGCAAGGTCTTTGAACCGAAGTCGGCTAACCGGGATGGTTTGTGCCTCAAGCGCCTTTTCTGCCTTGGATGACCAGTTGTTTGTTGTCGAAACAATCAATCGAGTGGTGAAGCGGCAATCGCCATCGGGTGTGCTGAATTTCTTACCGGAAGCCGCTAGAAAGGAATCGATGCCTACCTTGTCGAGAGTATTTTCCGGGTCGAAGAATTTGCATTGGATCGCCCAGTAGTCCCCTGTTCCGCGTTCACGGGCGACCAAATCGATTCCATCGTCACTGCCCCAGCGTTCCGGCCATTCCGACCACAACCAAACTTCGGACAATCGATCCGCATACTGAGGATCGGTCTTCAGATACTTGGCAATCAGATGCTCAAAGCAAGTGCCTCTGTCGCGATTCGTGCGGGTGTTTCCAGTGAATTCGTTCAGCAGATCACTCAAGGTGGTCATCTTGGCTATGGGTCCTAAACCATCATCGTGATAAACGAATCGACATGCAGCGCTGGGAGCGAGATGGTTTACTCATATCGCATCGATGTTGGCGCTGAATCGATCATGGATATGTGGAATTAAAAAAGGTGATCGTCATCGCTGCAATAATAAGCGCTGCGGATACGACTCCGGCCGCCAATTTCACTGTCCTGATAAGCCGGTCTATGTCGGTTTTCTCCTGTTGGCGTAAGCGCTGCATTCCATTCTGAATCTCCTGCCTCTCAGCGGCGATTTTCCGTACTGCATCGCCAACAATGCTCTCTGCTAAAGTCTTGGCCCGTTCTTGATACTCATCCGTTATCCTACGCATGCTGTCTTGCAGGTCGGATACAAATTCTGACATACGTTCTTTCAGCAACGTATCGTGGACGGCTAGAAAGTCCAGCACTGGGTCTTTTTTATCGAGCAGAAGATCATATTCTTTTGCAACGATTCGGATGATTTCTTCTTGGTCGATCATTTTGGATCACAATCCTTATATCTGTTATGTCAAATTGGTTAAATTCTTTGCCATCTCCCTATAAGACTTGCTTATACTTTCGAATGCGCGACAATATTGACTGCTTTTCTTCTCAAGATCGACATTCTTATATGCTTTACATATTTCCTGTGTTAAAAGTATTACCGGGACTCCTTCTTTCTCTGCGATGTCACCCAATTTGGGTGTGAAATCACAACATTTCTCGATTACAAAAGGAATGCTTCCTGGAAAAATATTAGAGAACTCTTCTTTGCTGATAGCCATATTACGCTTATTAGCGAATTGAAGAAATCTTTTCACGCTTTCGTTAACATCGTTAATCCAGCTTTCCGCAGATTTTGAATAACCGGTTGCGTTTACTGCTCCACTATTAAACCTCTTTGCTAGTTGTACAGCAATTCCTAAAAACTGTGGATTAAAGCTTAGTCCTCTCTTTCCGCGAGTTGATTGATATTCACCTAATATATTGATCCAATTTTGTAAAACTGAGCTCAGATTATCAATGGCCTGTAAGGAAAAGAATGTCGGAGATACTGGCGTTATGAAATAATCGCATGACATGATGTACATTCCGTTAACAATGCTGCTAGAGCTAGGGGATGTATCAATAAGAACGAAATCATATTCGTTGGCTGGCTCTCTTATTGAGAGTTCAAACATATGCGGAATTTCTTCCGTATATGTGTTTTTGTTTTTTATAATGCTATATAAGTCGGATTCCATTTCTGTAAGATTTATTGATCCTGAAATACAATCAATAACCCCTTCATTGTCTGGGATTTCTTTTTTAAAGAAGCATTTTTCACACTTGTTTGATTTCAAGTATGTATTAATGTGCTCTCCAATGGAGATATACTTATCAACATGATCCATCCATTTTGAGTCTTCATCTAAAGAATATTCCATTGCAGTTGATAGCCCATACATAGCCGCAGTTAGATTCATCTGTGGGTCTGCGTCAACAACTAATACCCTTTTCCCTATATCTGCGAGAGCAAATGAAAGATTATGGACGAGAGTCGTTTTACCTACACCGCCCTTATGGTTGTAAAAGACAATTATTTTACCCATGATGAATACCTCTAGTACCTATTCAAGAATCGTGAATAGCAAGCGATTGTAGGAATGTAAAGGCGTAGATCACAGCCCTTCCATCTGGGCAAACAACGCCTCTTTTATTCTAAAAAGGCGAGATTTGCTCAGTAATTGGAAAGCTGCTAACCTCATAGTTTCATCAAAGGTTGCATGCGCCTTTAACATTTGTTGCATATCCCGTTCAAACAGTTCACTCTGTTTCGGGAGTGTAATCACCTTTCTTATTCGTTCTTCGTGCTCTCGATAAATCTTCATTTCCCTGAATGCTTTGCCATCTTGTTCAATCGGTCCAAAGTATTCGTTCAACCAGACGACGAACCTCGCGCTCCCAGGAAATCGTGTAATGAGGACGCCTAAACCATCAATCGTATTCAGAAACGCTTGACCTCCAGTAACAACAGTGTGGGTCAATAATTCATATCCTTTATTTTCTAACAACTCAAAGATTTTCTTTTCTAGCAGATAATTCATGAGCAGGACGAACGCCGAAGTAACGTTGTCGATTACAATCTCGTCATCTGGGTTGGATGGAATCATATCCATGATGGAATCGAATGCCTTTTCATTTATTACACCTCCCTCCATGAGAGGAATCTTACGACTCGGTAACGCCCGGTAACTTGCCAGGGTAGCGTTCTCCGAATCGGTATCAATGCAGATTAGGGAATCTTCACGAGATTGGAAATACTGAGAAAGCAACGCCGCGACTAACGATTTTCCAACGCCGCCTTTACTTTGTAATACGAGATGTGCTCTTGACATTTATATCCACCTTTTAGCTGCTTCTACGTCGTGGTGAAGGTCCTTTTTTTTATCAATCGTTTCCCCGGATTGATCAGCATTTTCAGTGTCTTGTCTTTTCTTCGTTTTACGAATAGAATCTCTCTTTGTTTCTTCTTTTTTGCTTCCTATATATTCTTTCACATATACGGAGAACGTTACATAACTTATTTTAAGTTGGTCGCTGTTTTTTAATTCTTTCCAAATATCTTTCGCGGTATAACCTTTATCTAAAGCTGCTTGAATCTGATCTTTCCATTCTAGGAAAGAAACGCGCCCAAATTTATTTTTGTTTTTCTGATCGTTTAATCTTTTTTGATCTAATTTGTCTATTAAATCGAATGGATTCATTTTCTTAAACTCTCCTAAATTTTACTTCAATATTGGAAGAGGATGGTTAAACTACTTATATAATATCAAAAAATTATAAATTTTCCTTAACTTTACTTAATTTTATATATTTTATAGGATGCTTTAAGGCAGGATAGGTGTTCGGTCCACCGCCGCAAGCGACGACGGACTGAACACATAAATACTTACTCGCCTTCGGCTCGACGTAGAACTGCTAAACGCTAGCAGGTGATCCTGCTTCTTTCGGGCTCCCATCGTTATCGAAGGAGCGGAAATCACAGGTGGGAAATCCGCTGCATCCCCACCAGAAGATGCCCTTCTTTCTTGCGGGTCTTCTGACCAGTCCTTTGGAGCACTTCGGGCAGATGAATTTATCCGACGGCTTGAATACCGGTTGACCGTCCACATCCGGTTTCCCTTTTTTGTCGGGGACTGTCGTCCTGCATTCCGGGTACAGCGAGCAACCCCAAAAGTCCCCGTTTTTCCCCGTCCGTTTTCTCAAGACTCCCTTCTCGCATACCGGGCATTGCGTACCGTTCGTTTGCGCGGTCATGTTCATTCCTTCGGTTTTAATCCGCTCGATTTCCCCGGCGACAACGGCGTCCACGTCTTTGATAAGATCGGCGTATGCGAGGGTTCCATCCTCGATTCGACTTTGCTTTTCGTGCCAGAGCGCGGTCATATCCGGTTTCGTGGCAAGCGGGGGCAGCGCGTCGTACAGGGAGCGGCCCAGCTTGGTGCTGACGATTTGTTTGGATTTCTCGGTAACGTAGTTCCGCTTGAGTAGCGTCTCGATATGAGTCGCCCGCGTCGCCGGGGTTCCGATTCCGCCCATTTCGTCGGGCTTATCGGCATCTTTTTCCATGAGTAATTTGCGGATTTTTTCATCGGCGACGTATTTGGAAACCCGCGCTAAATCCTTGAGCAAGGTTTTCATTGCGTAGCGGGGTTGCGGCTTGGTAAACGCCTCGGTCGAGTCGGCGGTTTTAATCGTGCCCTTGTCGTCGACGGCCAGTGATTCCAGGTTCTGGCGCGATTCATATGCCTTCGTTTCATCTCGATACAGTACGCGCCAGCCGGGATCGACATCGACCCTTCCGGTCGTGGTCAGTTTGTGCGCTCCGGCCTGGAACGTCACTGCCGTTGATCTGAATTTCTCCGGTGGATGGAACTGCGCGACATAGGCCCGCGCGATGATCTTGTAAACGTTCATTTCCTCTTTGGATAGAGCCTTGCTATTCGGCACTTCCAACGTCGGGATAATTCCGTGGTGAGCACTGACTTTTTTAGAATTGAACGCCTTGCTCTTACGGGCCGGATCACCGGCTGGCAGATCGGGAAGTTGTTTCTCGATTAGCATCATCAATTCCGCTGCTTCGGCATGGCGTTCATCGTGCAGATAGCGGCAATCGCTGCGGTTGTACGTGATCGCCTTGTGGTCATCCCGGAGCTTTTGGGTAATTTCGAGTACTTTTTCAGGTCCATAATGCCAAAATCCACTGGCGTCGGCTTGTAGCGCGAGTAGGTTGTAAGGAAGCGGCGGCGCTTTCTCATGCTGCTTGGTATTCACCGCGGCGACGCGAACCGCGTTTCCGGTTAATGAATCCGCGAGTTCAGCGGCGAATTCCTGATCGCTCAGGCGTCCTTCCGCATCGGTTGGATCGTGATCCTTTGGTACATATTTCGCGGTGAGCGCCAAGCCTTTTTCGAGATCGATCAAGGCGGAGACGTTATAGAAAGCCTGCTTTTTATGCTGTTCGTATTGCCGGTCCCGGTTCACGATCAGCCCTAGGATCGGGGTTTGAACGCGTCCGACCGAAAGCAAGTCTTCACCGCCCTGGCGGCGCCATTGCAGCGTGTAGGCGCGCGTGAGGTTATAGCCGTAGCGTTGATCGCAAACCCCTCTGGCAAGCGCGGATAGGGAAAGCCCCCGGTAGTTCGCGTTGTCCTCCATAGCGTCGATTGCCTTGCGCACCATGGCAGGCGTGTTGTCGTTGATAAGGACCCGCTTGAGCGGTTTATTCGTCAATTCCGCGTATTCGAGTATTTCATCGATCAGCCGCTGTCCCTCCGGGTCCGGGTCTCCGGCGTTCACAATTTCGTCCGCTTCCTTCGCCAGCCGGATCACCGCTTCGAGTTGCTTGGCTCCATACTCGGAAGCGACCGGGGCATGGGAGATCGGCCAGTCCATCGGTAACGTCTCCAGGGACCAGCGTTTAAAATTTTCGTCGTGTTCCTCCGGGTCGGTCAAGCGCAGCAGGTGGCCGGATGCCCAGGTGATGCAGGTATCCCCTCCATCCAGTTCAAAGGACGCCCCAGCGGGCTTCTGAGGGCCACCCAGGGCCGTTGAGATCGCCTTGGCGACTTCCTTTTTTTCGGCGATGTATAGACGCATTGGAAATCTCCTAACAAAGGTCTAAAATACTTTTATTTCTCGTCTGATATTCTGCAATCATCTCATGCTAAATCCGCGCCTTTCTTCCTTCCTTTCTTCTTTCTTGAATCCATGCTTTTAGTTCTTTTCGGTCTTCATTGCTTGCTTCTCTACTAGCGGAGATGATAAATTCATAAACCACGTCTTGAAACATCGCGCTTTCAAACAAATCCTCAAGATTCTCGATCTCTTTTTTATTCATTGAATTTCTCGAAATTATCTCTTCCTTAGTTATCTTTTTAATACAAGATTGGAGTTCCCTAATCTCCCCGTCATTCATTGATAGGCGGTTTTTGAGTTCTTCGATCTCTTTTTTCTTCATTTGGTTTCTCCTTATCGTCTATCTCGGTTGTACTTATCGGTTTCGGTCATTCATTGCATGTCTCCTGGAAACGATTAGAAAACCCACAGAGGCCGCACGGTAGCCTGAACGGCCGTGAGCGGCACGGGGCCGAAATACCGTGAGTCGTAGGAGTCAGGCGCATAATCGGAAAGCAGCCAAACCATACCTGCGGGGACGCTGCCGGAGGTCGCCGTCGACACCTGCGTGGGGAGTCGTTTGCTGTTCGGGATCGCTTGACCATTGACCCGGATGCCGAAGGCGGTGATCTCCACTTGATCGTTCGGGAGCGCAGCGATCTTTTTCAGGATCGGCATTGCTCGATCCGCGCAACGCAGGCTCCAAGGCGGTTCCCGATGCCACTGCCCGCGTGGCAGGCACGCAAGCGCGAAATCGCCTTTTTCAACAGCGGTTCCCGGCCCGGTTTGCCGGTAGAGGCCGGGCGGAAGCGAGGTGGTGGTGTTCACCCAAATTCCCGTACCCCACATTGCCACCATCACTGCCAGGAGCCCGAATACCGAAAGCGCCACCGCCGCGCCGGGCTTAGAGCTCGAACGCTTCATGCTCCCTCTCAAAGGTGCGGTCACTGACCTTGGGAGCGGGGACTTTGGCGCGGGCCGCAAACACCGGGTCCTGGAAATAGAGGATTTGGCGGCCATAGATGGGGGCCTGCCCGGCGACGAAAATCAACATATCGCCCGCCGCCTCGACGTTGCCGGACTTGCTCTTTTTCGACCCGGGAAGCCGGGTCGCCTCATCCGCGGTTAATAAGGGACGTTGCACTTCCTGTAAGGATTCACTCACGCCCGTAAGCGCACCGACCCGCTTGCCGGACAGTGAGGTTTGTTTTTTCACGACGGTGCTGGTCCCGGCCATGCGGCTGAGTAACTCGGCGGTTTCCATCTTGTTCGGCGCGTAGGCGATCCGAACGTGGCAGTTTCCGGTGATCGATTCGTCCTTGGTATATGCCTTCGTGAGTTGCTGGAGGTCCTGTACGATCAGGTAACCTTTGAGGCCGTACCCGGCCATGAAGGCGAGCGCCTCCTCGATGACGGAGAGTTGTTTCAGGCTGGCGAATTCGTCCAGGAGCAACAAGAGCCGGTGCTTGTAGTGAGCGACGCTGCGGCCATCCTCGAATTCGATTCGCTCGGTCAGCACGCGCACGATTTGAGTAACGACAAGGCGGATGAGCGGGCGCAAGCGGTCGCTATCGGAGGGCCGGACCACGAGATAGAGGCTCACCGGGTCAGCGTCGTTCATCAAATCGGTGATGCGGAAATCGGAATGGTCGGTGTTTCGCTTCACCACCGGGTCGCGGTATAGGGAAAGAAAGCTGAGTGCCGTCGAGACCACGCTGGCCTGCTCGTTTTCCGCCTTATTGAGCATAGCGCGGGCTTCCTGCGCGATGAGCGGGTGCGGCCTGCCATCCTGGTGCGGGTGCTCCAGCATCTCGGTGAGGACTTCCTCCAGGTCTTTATCGGGGTTGGCGAGCAATGCGTCGACATCCGACAGGGAGGCGTTGGGCTTGGTGTAGCAGCAGTGCAAAATGCAAGCGGTCAGCAGCGAGAAGCCGGTTTTGTCCCAGTGCGACTCCAAGCCTTTTCCCTGCGGATCGGCCAAAATCGAGGCGATGTTTTGAGCGTCGGCGACTGCCTGGAATGCTCCGCGTCGAATTTCGGCCAGCGGATTGAACGCAACGCCGCTCCCGTCGGTGGCTGTCGGATCGAATTTCATGACCTTGCTGCCGGTTTGCTGCCGCCACCCGGCGGAGAGCGCCCAGTTCTCGCCTTTGATGTCATAGCACAGGACACTGCCCTTCCAGGCCAGCAGGGTCGGTAAAATCAGTCCCACGCCCTTCCCGGAGCGGGTTGGGGCGAACGCCAACAGGTGCTCCGGTCCGTTGTGGATCAAGTACCGGGTGCGTCGCGCCTTTTCGTCATACCAGCCGCCGACATACACGCCATCGATCGCTTTGGCTCGCTCATTCGGCAGCAGTCCGCTGGCTTCGATTTCCTGCCTGGTCGCCCAATGCGCGGTGCCGTGAAGGCTCTCGTCCGAACTGAGTTTTCTCCGGGCGAGCAGCACGCCGACCCCGAAGACACTCAACAGCGCGGCGCAGCCGGTGTTGAACAGACTGAGCGCCGGCTTGATCGTGTGCGGGTCGGCGTCATACCAGGCATAGCTCCAGACCGCCCATTTCCAAGGCGGGTAGATGCCCATTCCGAGTGGGTCTCCCAGCGCCGGGTGCTGGCTGAATTTCACCGCCAGATATTGGGTCGTGATAACGCTCATAACGACCCCGATAGCGGGCACCACGGCTGCCGCAAGCGCAAGACGTTTACCGCTGGCGTTCATGCAGCCTCGCGGGCCGGTTGCGCCGGCGGTTGGTCTGCTGTCGCGGCGTCCTTGCGAGCGCCTGTTGGGCCGCGTGATCTCCCTGATCCGTGCGTGCCCGGAGCCAGGCGCGCCAATTCGGTATCGGATGCTCAGCTCGCGCTGCCCGACGTGTCTGGGCGGTGCGCTCCGAGAGCTCCGAGAAACGCGCCGTTCGTTGTGCGCTGAGCGAGCGATAGAGGGCGCGTTTTTGCTGCTTGGTCAGGAGGACGCTTTTAAAGACCTGCGCCCGTTTGTCAGCCATTTCGGCCTTGATGGCGTCCGCTTCGTGGGCGCGCTGTTCCGTGATAGCGGCCAGCGCCGTTTTCTTATCGGCCATGATCTGTTGCCGCTCGCGCTGGTAATCGGCCCACAGATCGTGGCTGCGCGCCGGCGTATAGCGGACCTGCGCGGGCAGGCTTCGAGTGTGTGGCGGGGGGGCCTGGTAGGCGCCGAGCCGGGCGGTCAGCTTGGCGGCGCTGAATTCCCGGCCCAGGGCGCTGGCTTTGACGAATGCTGGGGCGTCCTTGGCTGCGAGTACCAGCCCCGCCCCACGGGGTCTGATCTCCATGCCATGCGCCGCTAGAGCATGGTGTAAATCCGCCCATCCGGTGGCCTTATCGAGGGCCTCACTCAGCGCTTGTTTGTGCGTAACCGCCCAGTCGTGGAAGGGCGCGCGGTCGCCATGCGCGGCCATCGCGCCGAGACCGGCGCTGCGCTGATGGTCTGAAAAGTGTTGCGGATGGTTGTCCTTAACTAGCTGGTGGCGGTCCTCTAGGCGCTCACAAGCTGCGGCCAGTTTGAAGTGATCCCGGATGAGTTCGATGTTGCGATAGGAAACGGGGTGGATTTTATTGATTGCGATATGAATATGGGTATGTTCGGTATCGAGATGGACCACGCTCAATCGCTGATGGTCGCCAAGACCGGTGGCGCTGCATAACTCGCTTTCAATATCCGCGCATTGCGCGGGCGTCGGCGTTTCTCCGGTTGGAAACGAAACGATCAAGTGGCAGGTTTTATCCGCCTGCGAGCGGGTATTCCGTGCCTGGGTCGCCGCGATCTCCTTCACGGCGAGGTCGGTTTCATTCATCTCGCAATTGGAAATTCGAATGCGCCCGATCTCAGGATTCTCGCGGTCCTCACGCAGAACATATTGCGCCAGTTGATGAAACTTTCCCTGCGATTTCCGGGCGATTTTCTTAACGATCATAACCGCCTGATTGACGCCGCGATCTCCACTTGCAATACCCGCACTGCCGCGATTAAATCATTGACGATTTCCCGCGCCGGCGGCTGCGCTTCCGGTGTCGTCACCCACAACTTCAAAAGGCCCGCGGTCCGCCCTAGATCGCCATGCAGCTTCGTGATTCTTTCGACCGCCTGGGCGTCGACCGTGCTACGCGGCTGGTGCATCAATCCCAATTCCCGAAGAAAAGTCGATGGGGCCAGGTCATGTTGCTTCGAAAGCGCAACGATGCGGTCATATTCCAGTTCATTCAGCCGCACCTTGATCTGTTTATTTCGCCGCCGCGTTTCCGTACCCATCAGCTTTTTACGTAGGGTTCCAGCACCAGGTCCTTGTTCACGAAAACAGAAAAGCGATAGCCTGGGTCAACTGTCAATGTCGGTTGGATATTGAGATTCCGTTCGATCAATCGCTGTCCGAGTTGCGCCCATTGGGTGGTGATTTCTTCGTTGGTTTCCTGCCGTGCGATCTCCGCCACCGTTAGCTCATTGTTGTTATTGGTATCGGTGCTCGCGAGCGCGAACGAGGTCCCCGCGCTAACCATGGACAGTAGAAAAGCATTCCCGAAGATGCGCAGATAATGGTTATCGACATCGGCCTCGAAACCCGCATAGCCGCCGACATCGGCGCCGGGCATATTGCCAAGCTCGATCACCGCGGCGTCGGGATATTGCAGGCGGTGCCAGGCGATCAGTACCCGGCGCTGGCCCATGGCGACCCGGTTGTCGTAGGAACCGATCAGTTTTGCGCCTTGCGGGATCAGAACGTGGTGTCCCGTCGCGGTATCCCGGACAGTCAGACTGACTTGCGCCGTAATCATGCCGGGCAAGTCACTATTGATTCCGGTCAGCATGACGGCGGGAATGACCGTTCCCACGCGCAGGACATAGGGGTTGACCGGCTTGGTTTTACGTTCCAGGCTGTAGCCGTAACGGCGTTCGGTTCTACTGAACTGTTCTTTGCGCCCTTGCAGATTCGGATCGTTGCCCGGGGGCGGTTCCGCGCGCATGACGGACGATGCAGGGCCAGTGTCGCTCGGTGGCTTGGTAATCTCGTCCGTAGCGACCACGCTGCTTGCCACCAAGGCTTCATACAACAGGTTTTCTCGGAATTGTCGGGCACGCGCTTGGTGGTCATCCGTTCGCGCGGGTGCTGCCCGATTGGGGAGTGGCGTTGCGTGCAACCCCTTTCCTGCCGGCAACTGTCCGGCTGCGGACGCGGGTAGCCCTAACTTACGCCCGGATTCATGCTCACGCGGATCGACGATCCCGCTGGTGGTATCGCTTCCAATCAATTCGCCGATTCTTTTTGGTCCCTGTGCCGCAAGCTCTTCCAATTTCCCTTTCTCAGCGACAGCGACGCTAGCATCTTGTCCGCGCCGGTATAGCGCGAGAAACAATAGGCTCACGACCAGAAACAGGATGCCCGCAACAACCAGCAGCGGGACTTTATTCAAGCGCTGAATGGTGTCGGACATCCCCAGCGGATGTTGGCTGGCCGCATTCATCGGTTCCAGTCGGCCCCATTGCGAGCCGTCCAATTCACAAGCCCGAAATTCGAGGCTCCGAGTCCATAAACGCCATCTAGCCGGTATTCCGAGTCGACCGAGACGCCGATCCGGTATGCCTGTTCGGGTTCGAGATCGTCCAACACGTAGACCAATTTCGGGTAAGGACCGGACGCCCCGGAGGGGACGGCGACGCCGAACCCGCGTTGCCTCAGCGCTTTTTCGAGGGCTCTACCGAAGGTTTCGTAGTTTTTAAACGGCAAGAACCCCATCCCTGGCGGCGCTGCGACCGGGGACAGCTCGAACGTCGTTCGACCGGGTGGGAAGGCCGCCGCTAGCCGCTCGGTGACTAAAGCGCTGACTTCGGCGGCCTCGCGGCTGCCAAGCGGGACGAGCTCTTGACTTCGCCACTTCGAAGTCGCGCACCCGCTTGCCATCAGGGCAGCGAGTGCAACCATCGCTACGCGCCGCATCGCTCAGTCCTCCCGTTTAATATGCACGCGCTGCTGGTGCTCACCCACGCCGACCAAAAGCACCGCTTCGGAAAACACCCGGTCCACGATGTAGCGATTGCCGCGCACGCGATAATTGACCTGCGCTGTCCTGCCCGTATGGTCCAAAACCAGCAGCACCGGGCTGTCCGAGCGATGCGCACCCTCTCCGAAGTGGATAACCGTTATCTCCCCGTCGTTATAAACGCGAGCGGGCCGCCAGGCGCACGTATGGCAATCGGAGATCGTGTAACCGAAATCCAGGTCCTCGATCCGCGCCCCGGTCCCGGCGACCGTATTGCGCGCGCGCTCCTTTCGCTGGTGTTCGTGATACGCGCGCCATTCCGCTTGCAAGGCTTGTGGATAATGGAAAGCGACTTGCGGCATATACTTTTCCCGCTTGGAAATGAGCCGCAGGTGATAAACTCGCCGGTCCGTGGTGACGGACAAGTTGGTTTCGAGCCCGGCGTCCACGACCTTGATAACCAGTTGCGTTTGCTCATCCGCGCCGATGACGGGATTGACTTCCCAGCGCACGGCGTCTCCTAGGTGCAGGCCGTTTTCTTTCACCCATTCACCCGGCTCCAGCCTGACCATGCACAGGCGTAACGGAGCGCAGATAACCGTGGCCTGCCCCGAGCCATACAGGTAAGTAACGCTCTGATTTTTTCGGATCGGATACGTGGCTGAATTGATCCATTGTTTAGCGGGGGCTAGATTCTGCTTGTCCCGCGCGGACAGCGGCGGATCGGCAGACAGGTAAACGGATTCGGGCACGCTCGCCATGGCAAGCCCGGAAATCGCCAACCCCGCAACTGTTAAAAAACGCATCGGTTTATGCCCCGAAATCACGTGCCCAGTCGAAGTCCCGGACGAAAATACCGAGCGGGTTAATCAAGATATTTTTGGCATCTACCGCGCCCAGGCCCGCCGTCATCGTCCCCGACCAGTGCATCGGGGACTGTTCCGCGCCGCTCCGCGCCCGGTGGTGTTCAACCCATTCCACGCGGTAAGTGTTTTCGGACAGGGCGAGGATTTGACGGACCTCGACGGATACGGTTTCATCCTCTGCGCGTGCCATGGGCGTGTGCTTACTCAGCCACTCGCTGATCGCCGTATAGGCCGGAGATTGCGGGGTCAGGTGCGCATACACCGCCTCGACCCACCGCCGTTGCGCGGCGACATCGGCGGAGACGGAACGCAAGTCGCGGATAAACCCGGCAAGCGTGGCGCGGACAACCCGATCATCGACGGCGCGTTCGGCGGTCAGCATCGAAACCGCCTCGACCCGGCCATCCGGGCCGACCTCGACGACGTAGGGGATCAGTACCGAGCGTTGCGCGAAATGGAATGCGCCACCGACCGCGATCATCACCGCCACGCCGCACAAGAGCGCAACCAGACGCCATTGCCGCGCCTGGGCGAGATAGCTTCCGTAGCGTTCGTTCCACTCCCGCCGCGCGTTCAGGTAAGGGGAATCCATGCGCTACGCTCCTTTGTCCGCCTCACCCTGAGCCGCCGCCGCGTTCGCCAGCGTTTTAGCTTCCCGGCTTCCCGTCACGGCTTTCCGCGCAGGCTCGGTCTGTTGGCCGTCGAGGTGCTCATCGGACATCTGGATATACTGCTCATAAGAATCAGGCGCAGTGGACATCTGAGAATATTGCTCATAAAGTTCAGGTGAGCTCACCTTCTCAGCCGACACCCCACCGGAAGCTCCAACAGGTGGTCCGTCGACCGCTTGCGACGGCAGGTATCCGGCTGCCATCTGGGAATGGAGATCGGCTGAATTCATCATCCCAGTCGATGGGCCGTCAGAAAGACCCAGTGGACGACCCACCAGGCTCTTGCGACGGCAGGTACCCAGCCGACATTTGCTCATAGGCTTGGTGAGCGGACCCGAATTCGAAGGGGTCCATACTGACGGTGGGAATCGCGGACCCGGCGGCGGATGAGCCCGCAACCTCAGCACTTCCTTTCGGGGCGCTCACGGACCCCTGAATGCGCTCAGCCTGAAGGCTCTGAGCCGCCGCCGCATTCGCCAGGATTTTTGCTCCCAGGCTTCCCGCCGCGGCTTTCGCTAAATTCGACCCGGTACGGCCCAACGTCGCCAGGCTGTCCTTGGCAGCGCCGATCATGGAACCAGTTTGGTGAAGGTTGCCACCGCCAAGGGCCGACGCGGCGGCATTGCCGAGCGCGGCGGCTCCTTGCATCCCCGCTAGTTTGTACGCTTGCTGGACCGCGGCTGTGCCAGCAATGGCCGCGCCACCGGCAACTGCCGCGCCACCCGCCGCCGCCGCGAGCATCCCCCCGATTGAAGGCGTGCCGCTTCCGAGCGAAACTCCATTGATGAGCCCTTGCACAACGTCGGGAATCATCTTGACCAGCAGTAGCAGCATGAATAAAACCCCGACAATCGAGATTGAACTCATAACCGCTGACTTGTCTTCTCCGATCGCCCAATTGTGAATAAGCTGCTCCCCGATCCCGACCACGAGGAACAGGGCATACAGCTTGGCCCCGATACTCACGCAGTAGGTGATGTAACGCCGCGCATAGTCACTGGTCCAGCTTGAGCTTCCGAAGCCTAGGAAGATCACGCCCGCCGCCGTTACGATGTACGCTTCGGCCATGGCCAATAAGCAATAGGCGGCAATGGCTGCGTAAATGATGAACGCTATAAGGGCTAGCAGCCCGAGAATAAGAGCCGTGACGGGGTTATATCCAGTTTCGACATCCAGTATCTCCCCAGCCAAACCGAATCCCCGGCCCAAAATACCAGCGGCGTCGAGCGATCCAGTGCCAAGCAATTGCGATGCCCCCATCGCCTGATTACCGAGCCACATGAACCCCTCGATGAGCGCGATAGACCAAGTGTCGGCGTGCATGATCACGGCCAGGAAAAACCCGACCGTCATAATCATCCTGACAAGCTCCACCAGGATTTCCTGAAAATCCGCGTTTTTCAGGACCAGCTGAATCCCGGTCCACATGAACGCAAGCAGCGCTAAAGACAATAGAAGCCACTGCGCCGCTCTCTTTACCGGAGCGAACCATTTCTCCGTCTGCTCGCGAAAGGATTTCTGCAAATCCGAAACCGCCTCTTGCGCCATATTGGCTGCATAGCCTGCGCTGGAAAAGCCAACGCCTAGCGCGAGCACGGCCAGCAAAAGCAATCGGCGCAGGTTCATCACTCTGCGGCAAGGGCATTGGGGTGCACTTCTGCGGAGCTATCTTTCCCAAGCAGGGTTGCCTTTTCTTGATGCATCTGAATATAGGCATCGTTCATCTCTTTTTGCGTCGGGTCCGAGAGGCGAAACATCCACTTGGCGTTTCTCAAATCTTCTTCTGTAAAAGGTTCCCCGGTTATGGGATCAATAAGCGGCTTCGGTTCCCCCGAACAACTCACGGCTGATCCGAGTGCCATTAACAAAACTGCAAAGGCGCGTACGGATTTCTTAGAACGCATAATTATTATCCCCTTGGTATTTACCGAAATGACCCCTCGAGCTTCAAGCCTGTAAACTCTTTTGGTTTTGATAGGTCGACAGGCGCAAAAGCCCGGGCGAAGGCAGCGTTCGATTCCGCCTGGCGGTCGACTTGATTACTTACTTGCGCGGACTGTAATTGGATTTGCGCCATCTGCAATTGACGCAACTTCTGAAGTTGATCGACCTGGATATTTCCGATTGACGAACCAAGCTGAAGCAATTGATTCGTGCCCGAAGCCGTTTTGAGCTTGCGCTCGATTTGAACCATCATGCGGTCTTCATCCCTGAAATGCTTCGCTTGCAGCTTGGCGGCTCGCAAGGCTCCGAGAATCGAATCGTGGGTCGAGGTCACCCACCGTTTATAGCGGGAAACCAGTGCATCGTAATCGGCTCCCGCCATATAAGTTTCCCAGTTCGGATGTACTTCCTTGAATTTCTTGACCAAGTCCACGTTGTTGTAGGCAACGGCGTCCCCATACTGGACGACTGTACGCAATCCCTCGAAGATTTCCCTCATGCGTGAGCGCAACGAAAGGAAGCCTTGGCCGCTGCGCAATAAACGATGATCCAGGTCCGCAAGCCGCTCGATTTCATCGACCGTGGCTTGCACGGCATTGATCACGGCTTGAATCTCATTTTGTACCGCCTGCATCCCGCTCTGTTTTGCTTGCACCGCCTTGAGGATGCCAAGGAGCATCCCAGTACCTGGCCCCCCGCCAAAAAACGGAAACCCAGGCGTCCAGTACGCCGTGCCGAGGCAGAAAATCAGAACGGCGAGGAAGCCTGGTTTAATGTAACGAGCCATGGGCAACCCCCCGTTCATTCAGCCACACGGACGGCCAGCGCGGCCCATGTTGTCTTTCCAATACCCGCACCTGCGCCAGGTCTTCCGGGCTGGAAACGCCACAAAACGCCAGCGCGATAGGGCCCAGAGCTAGATTGACCCGCCGCCGCCCCTCTCCCTGTATGAAATACTGCCGCTTTGGGGTCATCCCGGCGATCAATCGGATTTCAGCCGAGTTACAACCCAACCGCTTGTAGAGAGGCACAATGTCCTCTGAGGTCGCTTCCCTGTTCGCAAGGAAGATTCTGGTCGGGCAGCTTTCGACCAGCACATCGAGAATCCCGGAGTTGGCGGCGTCGGAGAGGCTTTGCGTCGCCAATAGCACGGCGCAATTCGCCTTGCGCAGCGTTTTTAGCCAGGTTCGGATGGTGGCGCGGAACACCGGATTACCGAGCATCAACCAAGCTTCATCCAAAATAATGAGGGCCGGTTGCCCGCGCAGTTGCCGCTCGATGACGCGGAACAGATAAAGCAGCACCGGCAAGCGCACGATGTCTTCACGATTCATCAGCTGCCCGATCTCGAAGCAACTCCACGAGCCGGACGCCAAGCCGTCGTCGAGCGCATCGAGCAGCTGTCCGAGCGCACCATCGAGCGTGTAAGGGCGTAGCGCGGCGCGCAGTTCATCATGCTGCAACTGGATTTGCAGCGTGGTCAGCGTGCGTTCGGAACCGCTGTCGCGCAGGCCGACCAACGCTTGATGCAATTCGTTGCGGTGAGCCGATTTAACGCTTACGCCTTGCAACTCGAGCAACACGCCCAACCAGTCCTCAGCCCAGCCCAACTCACCGGGGCGGTCGAGCTGCGCTAGCGGCGAGAAGCACAGATCGGATTCGTCCGCATCCCCGGCGATGTTGTAGTGCTGACCACCCACGGCCCGCGTCAGGGCTTCGAGCGAGTTCCCTTTGTCGAAGGCAAAGACCGTCGCCCCCGCATAGCGCCGGAATTGCGCGGCGATCAGCGCTAGCGCCGTCGATTTCCCCGCTCCCGTCGGTCCGAGCATCAAGGTATGCCCCAGGTCCCCAACGTGGAGATTGAGCCGGAACGGCGTACTCCCGTCCGTCCCCGCGTGCAACAGCGGTGGACTTCCTTTGGGATACATCGGGCACGGCGCTCGATCCCGGCCCGGCCATACGGAGGACAGCGGCAACAGGGTGGACAGGTGAAAGGTATGCAGCATGACGCGCCGCAGATTCGGGTTCGCATGGCCAGGCAAGGAGCCGAGCCACGCCTCGACGGCATTGACCGTTTCGATTCGTCCGTTGAAGCCCAGGTTGTCGATGGTCCGCTTCACTTGCCGCGCGGACTGCGCCAATCGTTCCTCGTCGTCATCCATCAGCACGACCACGCTCGTATAGTGGCCGTATAGCACTAAGCCACTACTTGCCTCGGCCAGCGCGGTTTCCGTCTGCCCGACCATCTCCATGGCGTCTTGGTCAACGTTTCTGCTGACCTGCTTTCCATGGAAAATCTGATCGAAGAATCCGCGGATTTTTTGCTGCCATTTGCGGCGGTAACTGCGCAGCAGTGTTTGCGCGGTCACCGCGTCCTGAAAAATGAAGCGCGTGGACCACCGGTACTGTGAAGGGATTTCGCCGAGCGCGCGCAACACGCCCGGATAGACTTCGAGCGGAAACCCATCGATGGAAACAACTTGGATGGATTTATTCTCGATACGGGGGACGATGCCGAAATGGAAATCGTGGCCTGAAATCAAATAATCGAGATACATCGGGCACGCGGGCAAGATGATTGGATGCCCGTCGCCACTCAACGTACCATGCAAATATTGTAGAAATTCATCGTGTATGCAGTCATAGCCATCGCCGGCAACCGCATGTCCCTTCATGCGCTCCAATTCAATGACGCTTGAAAGGCGATCCTCGAATTCCGATAACGCCGATTTGAATTGGGCGATGACTTTCTCGCCGATCAGCGTATTGCTTTTCTTGGGTCCTCCCGTGAAAAAGAACCCGGCGACCCGCTCTTGCACGACGAGCGGCGGTAAGTAGGTCAGCACGCAGGCGTAGATGGACTCGTAGTAAGCTCCTTCCTGTCCGAACTGCCCCCGGCGTTCCTGTTCGATCAAGGCGGTAACGGGATCGGGAAACGCGTTGTCTTCGGGCTTCGGATAATCCCTGGATTTCACCCGCTGCGCGTCCTGGTGCAGCATCCACTCCCCACCCAGCCGCACAAAGGCGGCATTGACCACGCCGCAAATCTGATTGACCTCCGCCGCCGGCACCGCCGCGAGGTCCTGACCCCGGTAGAAATACCCCGCCATCAGGCTTCCATCCTTGTTGAGGACGATCCCATCATCGACCACGGCCCCCCAGTTCAACAGATCGGGGAAGCCGGGTGAACGGCTGCGATATTGTTTCAAGGCGTGCAGGCGCATCGGGTTTAGCGCCTTCCGTGCCGTGCGCCGGGTGCGAACGGCGTGGCGTGCGCCGGGTAGAAATTCCGGTATTGGATGTGCCGAACGTACACCTTGCTCAGCACCGGGTCCGCTTTCGCCATGGCGCGTAGCCCGACCACCGAACCGGTCCATAGGCACACCCCGGCGACTGCCGCGATCAAATCCATAATCACGACGATCAGAATCACGGTCAGCAAACCGACCACGAGGAACAATTCGCGCTCACAACCGAGCATCGAATCGGGCCGTAGCAAAGCCCGATAAACCGGCAGGCGCAGCAATTCATCCGGGGATGCCTTCATAGCGTTACGGTGGTTGCGCCGAACAACGCGGTCAAAAACGCGGACGCCGAAAGAATCAGCGCGATCACGAATACGAGCATGATGACGCGGCGCGTGAAATCTCCCATTTCACCACCGAAAATCAGCGCCACACCGGCAACGACCACACCGAGCAGTGAGATCGCCATGGCAATCGGTCCAGTTAAACTGGTTTTGATTTTTTCCATAGGCGTTTCCCAGGGCATACCGGCAGAACTGGTTGCAAACGCCGGGTCGGCAACCAACAGGAGGCCGACAATGATGAGACCTCCCACAAGACCCCAAACGAGCAATGACTTGGTTACAGGCATAGCGCATCCTTCCTATTGATTGAGTAGCCGGTCACGGTGACTCCCGTCACATCGATGATTTCCATGACGCGGCGCTGACCGCGCTGCTTTTCCATGAACACCACCAAATCGACCGCCTCGGCGATCAACGGCGCCATCCCGACGGCTCCCGCTTCCGCGATCAACTGCTCCAGCCGGATCAGCGCCGCTTCGGCGCTATTGGCGTGGATCGTCGCCACCCCGCCGGGGTGACCCGTATTCCAGGCTTTCAAGAGCGCCAGGGCTTCCGGCCCGCGCACTTCTCCAACCAGGATGCGGTCGGGCCGATAGCGCAGGCCGATCCGCAGCAGCCGCAACAGATCGACCGTGGCATTGGCCCGGAAAATCAGCGCGTTCTCCGCTTTGCACTGGATTTCCGCCGTGTCCTCGATGAGGAGCACGCGATCCTGCGGGCATAGTTCAGAAATGCCGTGAATGACGGCGTTGGCGAATGTCGTCTTGCCACTGCTCGTGCCACCGGCTACCAGGATGTTCGCCTGCTCCCGAATCGCGGCCAAGATTGCCTCGTGTTGGTCGCCAGTCATTGCTCCCCGCGCAACGTACTGACCGAGTGGGAAGACCGAAGCCGCCCTCTTGCGGATCGCAAAGGTTGGGTTTTCGACAATCGGTGGCAGCGTGCCCGCGATCCGGGAGCCGTCCAGTAACAACTCCCCTTCCAAGAGCGGCTGCTCGCGGTTGATCACCGTCTCGAGCGAGGCGGCTATCGTCCCCAATAGATGCTTCGCATTGACCGCCGTCATCGCGCCGATCCGTACCATCTCGCCACACCTCTCGATCCATAGCGAGCCGTCAGGATTCAGGAGGATTTCGACGACCGAAGGGTCTTCCAACGCCCCCAAGACGTCCGGCCCAAGCTCCAGGCGAAGCTTGCGCAGCAAGCGTTGGCGTTGGTCGTCGGGGTCTGACATGGATAAAATATGTAGCTATATGCGACTTCTAACGACGCTATATGCGACTTCTAACGACGCTATATGCGACTTCTAACGACGCTATATGCGACTTCTAACGACGCTATATGCGACTTCTAACGACGCTATATGCGACTTCTAACGACGCTATATGCAACATTAAAATATACTAAAAATCTTACCTAATCAATTAAATTACTTTATGGCGCAAGAAATTTATATTATAGGTAAGGTGTGTTGTTTTTTATCTAACAGCTTTTGAATAGCCAGAATAATCTAAAATATTACTGACGGATAGATTAAAACTTGATGCCAATTTAGAAATAACTTTAATTGGGCAATTCCGCTGTCCCAACTCAATCTGATTCAAATAAGTTCTAGAAATACCAATTTTTTTCGATAACTCATCTATTGTCCACCCATGATTCAATCTAAGATTTCGTAAATACCAACCAAGCAACTGCTCCGGGGTCATAGGAACTCTCCACAGAGAGGAAATTATGAAAGACAAAGAACCACGACATTTAACTCTAGTCGAAAAACGCAGCCTAGAAGCTAACACCTCTATCATGTCCGAGATGCAGGATAAGATCGCTTACCAACATACGGTGCTCTGCCAAACCTGCCTCCCGTACCGCAATCCTGGGGATGAGGTGAGGGATTGGGAACGGAAGCAGGGCAACGTTGCGCTGCTGATTGAAGCAGGGAAGGCTTTTCACCCGGAAACCGACCGGTGGATCAAGTTGGGTCTGCCGTTCGGCCCCAAGGCGCGCTTGATCCTTGCCCACCTGAATCGTGAGGCGCTCAGGACCGGCTCTCCCGAAATCGAAGTCGAGCGTAGCCTGACGGCTTTTGTCCGGCGGCTTCAGAACCCGACCAAACGGGGAAAATCGGGACCGAACGGTCGCGAAATCCGCGCGTTCAAAGACCAGCTCATGTGTCTATCCGTTGCCACCATCCGCATGGCGACGAGGACTCATGCAAGCATCGTGCAGACTAACAATCAGTTGGTGGACACAACTGAACTGTGGCTAACGAAAGATGAGCGCAACCGGGTTTTTTGGAGCCCGACCCTTCACCTGAATCTTAAGTACTTCGACAGCCTGCAAAAGCACGCCGTACCCCTCGACGAACGCGCACTAGCAGCGCTGTCGCACTCGGCTATGGCCTTGGACATCTACGCCTGGCTGGCCCAACGCCTGCACCGCATACCTCATGAGAAGCCACAATTCATCACATGGGTGGCTCTTAAGGGACAGTTTGGAGTGGATTTCGGGAGAATGGACCATTTCAGGTCTAAATTCCGTGTCGCGATCCTTCAAGTTCTTGCCTGCTACCCGAAGGCAAAGATTGAGATGGAGCATGGAGGATTGACGCTGAGGAATAGTCCGCCGCCGGTTTCGGCACGGATGAGCGTTGTGGATAAAACCTGAGAATCAGTGAGGTTATCCACGGGCACTTGGGGGGGAAATCCACGGGCACTTGGGGGGGAAATCCACGGGCACTTGGGGGGACAATCCTATAGTAGATCCTATAGTGGATCCTATAGTTATTAGTCCCTAAGTTGTGGATAAGTCCTGACGACGCGGCCTGGAGCAACTCTGAAAAAGCGTTGATAGCCTGCCTGGAAGCCCAGCTAGAAAAGGACCAGAAAGGCCTTAACTGTGCTACCCGAAGGCCAGGGTCGAGGAAGACCACGGAGGATTGACGTTGAGGAACAGCCCACCCCCGGTTTCGGCACAGATAATTGCTGTGGGCATCCTCGCTGCGCTCGGAGCGGGGGAAACCCCATTAGCAACCCATGCGGAACAGGCAAGCTGTTCCACACCGGTTGCTAACCGGGTTCCTCCCCTTACCCACAGCGGCGAGGGCGACAACAACAGGCTTTTTCTTTTTCAGAAAACCCAAAGAGCCATCAGCCTGTAGACGCGAGCCCACCATCGGAACACCACGGACTGTAAAGGAACCCGATAACTATTTTCATAACCTTACGTAGATTTATTTACTGGATAGTTTGCCCATTTCACAACCAAAAACTGAGAGATTTGGATGCGGGAATAGACTGTCAAAGAAACGTACGTTTTATTTACTTTCTTGAGCGAGCGGGCTGACAAGCACAGGAGTGGTAACGTTCGAAGCCCTAGCCCTATAGACAAGTTCTGAACACGGTGGCGCAGCGATGGGCGAGCAACAATCCATACAGAAATACGCCTGAGAGGCCCTCAACGCCCGTCTCAGGCGTTTTGGAGGGCAAGTAGGG
>Ga0066188_1000031_pt1 | contig 24212 bp, 30 predicted proteins | sample WorMetHERISLAND2_FD_61185 | JGI IMG/M metagenome (GOLD analysis project Ga0066188, IMG submission 61185) | Marine gutless worms symbiont microbial communities from Max Planck institute for Marine Microbiology, Germany - Olavius loisae HERON... | ecosystem: Host-associated > Annelida > Digestive...
CGCTCCGGGGTCCAACCGTTCGCCATCTTTTTCCTCCAATAGTTCGTTTTGCAAAGCGCGATCTGCCCCCGCACGAGAGGCGCTATTAGGCACAGTCGATGCGTTGTTCACCTGCTGCGGGCCGTTGGCGATGTTGGCTTGGCGGGACGTAGCCCATCAGCGGCGGGTGCTTGACAGTCGCCAGTGCCTCCCAGGTGGCTCGGCACTGCGACTGCATGAGAAGCCACAATTCATCACATGGGCAGCTCTTAAAGGGCAGTTCGGGGTGGACCATAGTCAGATGGGGAAATTTAAAGCCGTCTTCCGTACCGCGCTGTTCCAGGTTCTTGGCTGCTATCCGAAGGCCAAGGTTGAGGAAGACCGCAGAGGATTGACGTTGGGGAACAGTCCGCCGCCGGTTTCGGCGCGGATGAGCGCTGTGGATCAAACCTGAGAACCAGTGAGGTTATCCACGGGTACTTCAGTATGTATCCTATAGTGGATCCTAATAGTTATCAGCCCTAATCTGTGGATAAGTCTTGACGACGCAGCCTGGAGCAACTCTAAAAACAGCTTTGATAGCCTACCTGGAAGCCCGGCTAGAAGAGGACCGAGAGGACCGTCAGGGCCTTGCCATCTTGGGTGTAGGGTCACCAGCGCTTCGAGCACATCGGGCGCGAATGGCGCTCCTGGGTCGGCCTCGGTGCATGCAACCAGGTCTTCCAACGGATCGGGGCGATAGACGGGCTCGTTTGCCGCCTTGATGACAGGCTCGATCTGCCGTTTTACGGCCTCTAGGCCCTATTCCCGCTGCAGGTCGTTGAAGTGAGAGTGGACAATCTATGCACACCGGGAGGTGAACCTGGAGTATTCCATCAAGTTTGCAATAGCCAAGACGAGGAAGCGGATACTGGTGGTTTCTTGCTACCCCTCGGAAGACAGAAGGTAGAGAAAAAATGAGTGATTCAGGCAGATGCCGCCCAGACCCGCGTCAACAAGCGCCTGATGATCGCCTTCAAGAAGCGGGTGGACGGCTTGCTGACAGGTGCCGAGGTGCGCGCGCTCCGGGAGAAGTTGAGTCTGAGCCAGACGGAGGCCACACAGGTCTTCGGTGGTGGCCTTCTCCGAGTATAAAAGTGATCCTGCATTTGGCAGCGTCGTTAGTTCCATACTAAACTTTGCAAGTTATTTTAGGTATAAGTGGATTACTCCGAATCTACCACGCATCAGGGCTCTGGAACGCTCAAGAACCTGGGTAACCTCCTTCCCTGAGCCACGCCTCGACATCAATAGTCTGAAGCTCCGTAGTTTGTGCGTGGTGTGACACATAAGGAGTTATCTCATATTACCGAAAATTCTTCTCTGAGAACCCGGATTGAGGTTAAGAACATGATAGGTACTTCGGCATATGGAGTGAATAACAACGGTACTATAATTGTAGGGAAAGTCGGTATAATTGGAGATCACGCCGTATACTGGGTGGACGGATCACCACCAATAGTAGAGAAAATTCCACCCCTCACAGGAGGTACGCATATTACCGCCTTTTCAGTAAGTAATGATGGAGGAATTGTTGTTGGTCATAGCGAACTTAAGGACGGTTCTGAACGTGCCTTCCGTTGGAAAAAAGATTCCATACCAGAAATGGAGAATCTCGGGATCCTTGATGGCTATACAGGGAGTTTTGCCAGAGATTTAAACAGCGCCGGTGATATCATCGTAGGGTATAGCTACCGTGACGTAGACGGCACGATAAGTGCAACCCTCTGGAATGACACTAGTGGACCTCTAAGAATAGAGGTACTTAGATCACCTCAAGGAACTATTCATTGTTATGCCCATGGTATAGATGATGATGGTACCAACATAGTGGGAAACTGCATACTACCGAATGACCGCAGGCGCGCGATCTGTTGGCTAGGAGGTAAAACTACAGAAGTAACGACTCTCCAAGACCTTGCAAACCAGAGTCACTCTTCCACCCATGCAGTGAGTGGTGATGGAAATGTTATTGTAGGGTACAGTACCGAACCAGGCGACCCATCTATAGGTCATGCAGTACGCTGGAGGCGAAATTCAGTAACTAGTAAATTCAATATAGAAAATCTCGGCGTTCGCCCAACAACTCACAAAACTGACCGGTGGTTTGCGCGTGCGTTTGGAGTGAATTACGATGGGACTGTTATTGTAGGTGAATGTGCATACCCTGGAACATCTGAGAGGTCCACCTGGTCTTCTGAGGCGTTTATCTGGAGGGAGGATGCAACACCAAAAGCTCAGAAACTCGAAGACGCCACCGAAGGGTACAAACTCAGCGTAGCCTACGATGTAATTGAAAGAGATGATGGTACTATTATCGCTGTGGGAAATAGCACACCACGCGATGGTGATCAGATAGCGGTCCGCTGGAACAACCTCTCAATAGAAAACCTACACTTCTCCTAGTCCACCACGCAGAGGTTCGGTTACCTCCGGGTAACTCATTAGATTCATTCCTAGATTTACACTTCTACATATTTGATGCATGGTAGATCGGAGCAATCCGTTTATACCAAAAATGACTTGCGAAGTTTAGTATGGAGCTAACGGTGATAAAGACGCAAGGAGTTTTTCCGGTCTTTTCATTCGCTCCTGATCTTTCAGTATTGCTGTGGGGTTGCCTGATGGAGCCAGAGGGGACAGGCAAAAATCACGGTGCGTGAGTCTATGAGAAGCTCGTAGAGCGTTTGTTTATTCGCCCCTAAATCTTCCCCCCACTCCAAACATCTGCAATCGTCTGAGAGAGTCTCTGAGGGCCTTTCCGAGGACTTCTGCGTATCGTTTCTGCTTCAGATTTGGCGTTCCGCGCCAGTGAGCTAGAATTGGTCTCCTTGGCTTGATCTTACGCTCCGAGCGTTCCACTTAGCAGGGATTTCTCCCTGTGGACCTTTCCGATGGACTCTCTGCTGCCCTGTCCCTGTCAGGGTGGATGGTGACTGGCTGGTGCTGTGCCACAGATCGTGGAGTTAGGTTATGTTGTGGAGATTTTTCCACAGCTTGCGGCTGATAACTATCGGTAGCTATAGGTATACCTAATAGGATTGTGCCGGTAAGTACCCGTGGATAACTTCACTCATCGCCAGGTTTTCCTACGAGGACCACACGCGCCGAAACCGGGGGTGGGCTGTGTCTTAAGGTCAGCCCCTTGTGGTCTACCTCAATTTTGGCTTTCGGATAACAGGCAAGTACCTGACGTAGGGCAAGATGAAATGTTTCTTTGAAATGGTCCATTCGCTTGAAACCCGCTCCGAACTGCCCCTTGATGGCCGCCCACGTGATGAATTGTGGTTTCCCGTGAGAGATACGATGCAGGCGGTGAGCCAGGCGTAGATGTCTAACGCCATGACCGAGTGTTCCAGGGCGGCAGGCGGACAGAGCACGCTCGTCGAGGGGTACGGCGTGCTTCTGTAAGCTCACGAAGTAGTCGAGGCTAAGCTGGATGATCGAAGGCTACAGGACACGCTGTTGTTCGTCCTTTGGAAACCAGATGTCTAAGCCGGAAACAACCTTCCCATCAATCTGTACGGTGCGGTCGTCACGGATCGTAGCGATGTGAATGAGGGCAGAAGATAAGCGCCCCAACTGCCCTTTAAACACATGGATTTCGCGACCGTTCGGTCCCGATTTTCCCCGTTTGGTCGGGTCTTGAAGTCGTCTGACGAAAGCGGTCAGGCTATGCTCGACTTCGATTTCAGGAGATCCGGTCCTGAGCGCCTCACGATTCAGTAGGCAAGGATCAGGCGGGCCTTGGGGCCGAACGGCAATCCAACTTCCTGCCATTCCGTTCGTTTTGCGTTCTAAATCTCGTCTGCTTTGATGAGAATGAGTTGTCAGCATCCTTTCTTTAGGCAGCAGCGCGACTCTCTATATCCTTCAAAACCTGTGTGACCTCGGTTTCCGTTACAAGGCGAGGATCAACAGGGCAGTCAATTCCACTTTGGTCAGGGGAATCGGATTTCCCTGTATGCTGCTGGAGAGCATAGCCTTGTCCACGATAGCGGCCACTCGGCTCCGGGTCAGGCCATAGTCGGTGAGGCCAGGCATGGCTAACTCGTCACTGAGTGCCCGGATCCAGGCGATGCCGTCGGCGACTTCGGCGGTGGCATCGCCGGTGAGGATGGCCGCAACCTCTCGGTAGCGGGCTAAGGCTGGCGCAGTGGGGGTGCGTTCTTCCAATGCGCGCACATTGGTCTCCATCACGAAGGGCAATAAGCGTGCGCAGACGGCACCGTGGGGCGCATTGAACATACCTCCGATAGGAGCGGCAAGGCCATGGACCGCACCTAGCTTGGCATTGGACAAGGCCAAACCGCCGCACAGGCTGGCTAGGGCCATGTCCCGGCGTGCCTCGATATCCGAGCCTGCATGGAAGACGCGGCGTAGGGAGCGTGCCGCACACCGCATCCCTTCGCGACAGAAGCCGTCAGTGAGGGGGGTGGCCAGGTGGGAGACAAAGGGCTCCAGGCACTGGGTCAGGGCATCTAGGCCGGTGCTGGCGGTGATCGCCGGTGGCACGGTGTAGGTAAGTACCGGATCGATAAGGGCAATCCGGGGCAGCATGGATCGATGGCGCAAGCTTACCTTGACCCCTTGTTCAGGTGCCGTGAGTACAGCGTTGCGGGTTACTTCGGCGCCGGTGCCCGCAGTGGTGGGGATAGCGACGAGCGGCGCGGCTGGGTCGGCTAAGGGCCGACCGTGGCCGATGATTTCTAGGTAGTTAAAAGGATCACCGGAATTGGTCAACAGGGCGGCGATGGCCTTGGCCGCGTCGATGACGCTGCCGCCCCCCATGCCGATGACCAGATCGACGCCGTAATCGCGAGCCTGCTCCGTACCTTCCAGGGCCGCTGCCGCCGTGGGTTCGCCGATAACGGAAAGGGTACTGACCGGTAGCCGCTGCTCCTCAAGCAGGGCCAGCAGGGGCTCGCTCCGCACTGGGGAGCCGCCGCTTACTACCAGTATCCGGTTACCCAGCTCGGATGCCAAAGCGCTTACTGAGTTGAGAACGCCTTCACCGAACAGGATGCGACTGGCGGTCGCGAACTCGAATGTCATGGCGCTACTCTCATGCCTGCACTGAGTTCCAGCCCTGCTCGTCCAGGAAGGTGTTAGCGTACTTCAGGGCATGGTGGGGTTCGGTCATCATGTCTGAGACGGCGTCGCGCTAGTTGGCATAGTGGGCCATCTACTTGTGGCTAGCTAAGCCGGCACTAGATGATTGTTTCTCTAAATCATATCTTCCTTTATCAGATATACCCTATACCTTGGATAACCTGGTCCGCTTCGTCCTGCTCCCCGAGCTGTTTACCAAACATAGCCTGTAATTGCCTGAGAGAGTCTCTGAGGGCCTTTCGGGTGGTTTCTGCACATCATTGTTGTTTTGGGTTTGCAGTTCCGCGCCAGCGAGCTGGAATTAGGCTCCTTGGCGTTACCTTTTGCTCCGAGCTTTTCTCTAGGCAGGGATTTTTTCTGGACTCTCCGCCGTTCTGTCCTTGTCAGGATGGCTGATGACTGGCTAGTGCTGTGCCACAACTTGTAAAGTTAGGTTCCATTATGGAGATTTTCCCACGGGTCTGGGCTGCTAACTATCGGTAAAGCTAGTAGGTATAATTATAAAATTGTGCGGCCAAGTGCCCGTGGATAACTTCACTCATCGCCAGGTTTTCCTACGAGGACCACACGCGCCGAAACCGGGGGTGGGCTGCGTCTTAGAGTAGTCGGCCTCAACCTTGGCCTTCGGGTAGCAGCCAAGGACCTGGAGCATCGCGGTATGGAATTTAGACCTGAAATCGTTCCTTCTCCCGAAATTAGCCCCGAACTGTCCCTTGATCGCCGCCCACGAGACGAACTGTGACTTCCCGTGAGGTATGCGGTGTAGGCGTTGGGCTAGCCAAGCGTAGATGTCACAAGCGCCATGGCCGAGTGTGACAGCGTAGACAGTGCACGCTCATCGAGTGGCACGGCATAAGATTCAGGTGAAGGATCGGGCTCCAAAAAACCCGATTGTGCTCATCTTTCGTCAGCCATAGTTCAGTTGTGTCCACCAACTGATTGTTGGTCTGCACGATTTTTTCATGAGTCCTCGTCGCCATGCGGATAGTGGCAACAGATAGACACATGAGTTGCTCCTTGAATGCCCGGATGCAAGGACCCGCTTGGCCCCGATTTTCCCCGTTGGGTTGGGTCTTGAAGTCGTCTGACGAAAGCGGTCAGGCTATGCTCGACTTCGATTTCGGGAGAGCCGGTCCTGAGCGCCTCACGATTCAGGTGGGCAAGGATCAAGCGCACCTTGGGGCCGAACGGCAGACCCAACTCGACCCACCGGTTGGTTTCCGGGTGACGAGCTACCCCTGCCTCGATACGCAGTGCAATGTCGCCTTGCTCCCGTTCCCAAACCCTTATCTCATCCCCAGGTTTACCAGAGTGAGAGCTGCTTTCTTTCGCTTGATAGTGCGCACTGGTTAGTTCTCCTGTCGCCCCACTCCTGGTCACGGGTCGCGAACTCTTCAGTTCCGTATCCCGGCCTTCTCCCGGAGCCGCTCCGGTTGCCACATGAGGTGCTGCAGGGGCAGGTTGCTCAGCGTGGGTGAGCGGTAGAACTCACCGTGGGTTCGCGTGTGGGCGAGGCCCCTTGTCGGTAGAAACACCAGCAGTCTTCCCGTTCCTGCGCCGGATTCCCATAAGGTCCTGAAGCGGCTCCCTCGGAGCTTCTGGTTCCCGGTCAGGGGGTCGCCGAGCCAGACCCAACCGGAGGGGTGGACGCCACGCACCACGGAGAAATGTCCCCGGCCCTTATCGCGCAAAAACACCAGGACGGGGATTTTCAGCCGCTTGAGGTGCTCGAAGTTTGCGGTAAGCCCCACAGCGTCGAACCCGAAGCCCTTAACCGCTTGTTTCAGGCTGGCGAAGGAAGCGCGCCCGTCGATACCCACGCGTTTGAACTCGGCCTCGATCGCCTCAAACGTCGGCAGCTCAACCTGAACACGCTCAAGCCTGATCGCCTTTTCCAGGTTGACCAGAACGTCCGCGAACGACGTTGTGGTTTCGATACTGGTCTGGAGAAGTTCAAGGATGATCGACTTGATGTCTTCCGAGAAGGCCGTTTTTTCTATATCCGCCTTTAAAGATTCGAATATCACGGCTTTCTCGGAGACATCCGAGCCGTAAAAGGACCGCAGAATGGTTGCCGTCGCGGCAGCCCCGCATGATATATCCAAATCCTGTTTCTCTATCCCCTCGTCGCGTAGCTCCTTCCAGGTCCTGATCGGCAAACTGCCCACCAGGGTTTTCGTATCCAAATGCACCGCACCCTTTCCCCCGAAGGCCGCAGGGCCGGAAAACAACATCCCGCCACACAGGACGAGATGAGCAATACTGCGTGGGTCGAAAGCGCGGCGTAACCACGCCGCTATGGCCATAGCTTTACCGCTTCCCTCAATGCTGATGGCGATGCCTCTCCACAGAAAACGTCTTCTTCTATTTCTCTTCCGAGTGGGTTCCCAGAAATCGTATAGACAAAATGATTTGGCCTATTGGCTATTGCAGCATGTAGCTTTAACTCCCAGTGATTTACCTTGTCTTTCTCGTGAAAAACAGCGAAAAATCCGCCCTTGTAAAAACTATCTAAAACTTCGCTCTCCCACTGATGGTCGAATACGCCGTACCCGAAGTAGAATCCATTACCTTGTAGCGCCTGGAAAATGATGCTTGCGGCAACCGGGCTATTCAGCCGCAGGAGAAAGGTGAGTCTTTTTTCGGGCAAGAGCCACCTCCAAGGCGCTTTACTCCACCCCAACCACAGGACTTCAACGCCCCGTGTGTTTCGAAAGGTTTCTCGCAGCCAGTATTCATGGTGTCCTATAGCCCTCCCGTGAACGTAAAGGGTTTTATCGGGAATTTCCTGGTTTTGCAGTAAATCTCCTATTTTTGAGACAATCGCGCACGCACGGCGTTTAGAAACCGTCGTCCTCCAGTGAATAGCTCCCCTTGCGCAGTCCGGGTCACTCGGATCAATGAGCGCCTTGAATTCCTCCGGTATCTTGTCGCCAGAGTAAACTCTTTCCGTGGTTGCCTGCTCCTGCGTAATCTCGCTCACCCCGAGTTCTCCGCCAATCTCATAAATGAACTCGTCCGATTGCGCCGGAGGGTGGTTTAACATATCCCAAAAGCCACACCACCCTTGTTTTAAGAAAAGATTCAGAATTTCCCCTTTCAGGTTCCGAGCGAGAACCCCGAACTGGAGATGATAGTCATCGAAATACCCTTCGTTGTCCTCCCATTCACAGCTCGCTTCCTGAAAGATGGTGTGAGCGACCGGGGGGTTATGCGCTTCCAGGAGAAAATAGCCAAACCGAGGTCCTTTCGGCTCGCACCGCCATAGGATTTCAACGCCCTTCAGCCCCAGTCTGGAAACCAGCTCCTCAACCCCCCAAGGCGGTTGTTCCCCCTTCGGTTGTCTTCCAGAGATAAACAACGTTTTGTGCGCAAAGTCCGGGTGTTGCAGCAGCCCCCCCAGGTGCGTTACGACATGAGCGGCCCGGCGCTTGGTAATGTCGGCATCCCAGTACATGCAGCAGCTCCATGGAGTAAGTGCGGGGGGCCTGCGTTTCGCGTTTAACGTCTACCGACCTTGTATCACGGAAAACATAGTGGTTGCGAACCTTTGGCTCACATCCGGTGCGACGTAGCCGGAGGGCGGCTCTGTAAGCGATGGGTATCGGCACAAATCGGTTATCCCCGTGGTCCCCGAGCAGGACACCGACAGTGGCGTTAACGCAGTTGAAGCCGCGCTAAGGGCTTCAGCTTCTGAAGAAGCTGTTGCCGCTATCTCGGACTTCAATAACGCAATGAACCCCCGGGATAGTTTAAGCTCCTCGAAAGCGACCTGCTCCTCTACCGGTCGCTCATCGCTTTCCAGGCTGTACGCGGCGCTCAAGGCGTGGCTTGAGCTTTGGGATGGAGGTGGAGGATTTTCTTTTCCCCAAGGTACTCGCCAACCGCTGCGAGGTTGGCCTTTGATCCCTCTGTATTCCAGGCCATTGTCTCTAATATGCTCTTCCGTGCTCCTTTTTGCGGGTAGAGTAAGTTGACCGTTCTCATCTTTTTGCAACTTGTACCGCGTGATCTGCCAGTGTCTGCGGTTGCCGCCAAGCCCTACTCTGGACCAGTTGGTACTGTCTCTAGTACCGTCCGGCTTTATTTTTCTTCCCCCAAAATAGTGCGGCTCCTTATCAAAATGAAACCTATAATTCCAATCGCCAATTCTTGTCCACTTTCTCGTAATGAACATGCTAGTGATCGCGTGTGCTGCTACCCAGGCCGAGCGTAGCTTCCACCACCACGGATAAGCGCCTTTGATTGAATCCATTTCCTTGTCCGTGAGGACAGTTAGCGCCGTACTATCGGGGCGCTCGAAAATGTGATTCAATTGAGATAACGCAAGCGCCTGCGCAGGGTATTCAACCCCGTGTGCAAAAGCAGGGACCTGTATGGGGTAGCCAGCCCCATGCGCATTTGCGGTGCTCCCCAGCACGGCATGAAAGATCACGCTGGAAATGAGGAATCCTACCAAGGCTGATTTGGACCGCTTAAGCATGTTTCTTTTCTCAAGTGAGGTGGGATTAAAAGGCATGACTGAGCTTCAATCCCACGGTAGACCCGCCATCTCCGCTGATGTCGGTGAGCAAGCGGGAAACAGCGATCGTTTTTTCGTTCAACGCGAAAGCGAGGGAAAAAGCCAGTTCCGTTCGTGTTAACGGCATGCCGGAGCGTTCGTTATCAAGCTCGGATTTATCGCTGTAGGTGACGACAAATCCCCCCGACACGGAAACGTCGGGATTGATTGCGAAACTGAGAGAGGGATTGAACGAGAAGATGTTTCCAGGATTGAAAGTCAGGTGACGATCATTGCTGAGGAATTGACGTGGCCGCGCATGCGTATATCCGATAGAAAGGGCCAACACCACCGGATCGAATCTGCGGTACGTTGTCAGTCCAACTTGCCAGGTCTTCCCGTAAACGAAATTCGTCTTCGTGGTGGCGCTCGCGTTTTCCACGATCGATGTTTCGATCTGGCCGAGCAGCGCGGGGGTCGTGGTGTCGGGAGAAAACTGGTAGTTCAATCCCAGGGAGAGGTTATTGAAACGCCACGCGGAAGCGGTCGTGGTGGTATTCGAGACCGATAATGAGCGTTCCTGTAAATACAATCCGCTGACCCGCCCATAGACTTCCAAGTCGGAAGACACGCCGTAGCGCACATCGGCCTGCGCCAGGAAACCGTCCAGATTGTTCAGAGATAGCCAATTGCGGCGGGTCCGGTTGGCATAATCCAGGCCAACGCCGAGGCGAACGGTTCGTGCTCGAATCAACAGATCGTCGTTCGTGAGCGGCAAATCCGCCCAACCCGGCGTTGCGGTGACCAATGCGCAGAAAGCAAAGGCGAGCGTGCGCGGAAGCCGGTTGCTCAATGTGGAGACCTGGGCGCTTGCTATGATGGTTTCTCCAGCATCCGCCCAAATAAAAAATAAATAGCATATAAATCATATGATTATTAGGTAATAAATCACTAATTAACACCAATTGGACCCCCAAATCGACAGAAATCAGACCCGGGGATGCGGGAGGCTGGGAAGGAACAGAAGCGGCTCGAGTAGAGCGGGAGGCCGCGCTATGCGCGGGATTATGGGGTCTGTCGGTCGAGCTTAAAAAAGCGCATCCGTCATTTTATGGCGGATGCTGGAGCAGATGAAATGATGTTCGAGGACGTCCAATAAAATCCAATAGGTCTTTATAAAAACATAAAATACTGGTCCAGTAAAGTCTATCGCCGTCCAGTATAATTCGTGAATATTGGGGGTCTAATCGGATTTTATCTCAGGGTTCCCCATTCTGGTCAGGAAGGAGAAGGATGCCGATACACAAGCTGACCCCGCACAAGGCCAGGAGCGGCGGTCCGGGTAAACATGAAGACGGTGGCGGCCTGCGGCTGGTGGTGTCCAGGACCGGGGCCAGGAAATGGATTTTGCGCTTCACCCTTCACGGCAAGCGCCGTGAGATGGGCCTGGGCAGCTTCCCGGACGTGGGATTGGCTGAGGCGCGGGAGACCGCCGCCAAGTGCCGGAAGCAGGTCAAGCGCGGCATCGACCCCATCGCGGCCCGGCGGATAAGACCGGAAGCGCCCACCTTCATGGCCTGCGCCGCCCGCTATATCCTGGCGCACCGGCATGGTTGGACGAGCGCCAAGCATGCCCGGCAGTGGGTGAACAGCCTCAGGACCCATGCCCTGCCGGTGATCGGCTCCAAGCGGGTGGATGCCATCGCGACCGAGGATATCCTGAAGGTCCTGTCGCCGCTCTGGGGCGTCAAGACCGAGACCGCCAAGCGGGTGCGGGCGCGGATCGAAAACATCCTCGACTATGCCGCCGCCCGTCAGTATCGTGACGCGCTGAACCCGGCCCGCTGGCGGGGCCACCTGGACAAGCTGCTGCCGAAGCCCTCCCAGGTGAAGACGGTCCGCCACCACCCTGCGATGCCCTATCCCGAGGTGCCCGCCTTCATGGCGGAGCTGGCCGGTAACGACAGCGGCGCGGCGCTGGCGCTGCGGTTTCTGATTCTCACCGCCACCCGCACCAGCGAGGTGCTGCACGCCCAGTGGCCTGAAATCGACCGGGAGAACACCGTATGGACCATCCCTGCGGCACGGATGAAAACCCGGCGGGCGCATCGGGTGCCGCTCACCAACGCCACCGTGAGCCTCCTGAAGGCGCTGCCGCGCCGGAGCGACAACCCCTACCTTTTCCCCGGCGCTCGTCACGGGCGCTCCCTGTCCAGCATGGCGTTGCTGCTGTTGATGCGCAGCCTGGGCTACGGAGCGAACGGTGATCGGGGCGACTACGTGCCGCACGGCTTCCGCGCCAGCTTCCGCGACTGGTCCGGGGAGGTCTCCAGTTTCCCGCGTGATGTGGCGGAAATGGCCCTGGCCCATGTCATCGACAACCGGGTCGAAGCCGCCTATCGGCGCGGTGACCTGTTCGAAAAACGCCGCCAGATGATGCAGGCATGGGCCGACTACGTGAGCCAGGAACTGGCCAGGCTCCTCTAATGAGTACCTCTGACCCGTACAGAGGTTGCCTTGGGTTCAGTACTTCAGTACCGGGGGATCCGATCCAGGCCTTCGGGATTGATTTCCATTATGAGTCCTTCAACGTCCTCTTCGGACCAATCTACGTTTTTACCCCAATCCTCTCTGTCTTCAGAGTCTCTCGCGAGAGCTTCGTCGAGCCGGACGAATATGTGCAAAGTCTCCGGCGGAATTCAGTCCGGCTTCTGGCTCTTCCGGGATCGGCAGACTGACCCAGACATCCGGGTACGATACCATCCAGCATGTTCCAGAGAGGTGCTGCCTTAAACGCTAGGTCACACACCTGTTCTCACCTTTTCAGCTCTAGGAAGCAGGAATGTCATTACGAAAAATCATGAAAACTCCGAACTGGAATACGTGGTCTTACATTCCCGATGTTTCGCTTTTAGAAGGAGTCGCCCTGTCCCTGAATATTGAACCACCTGACGATTATGATCCGATTACCGGAGCGAATCCTTTCATCAGGGTAGAAGAATACAAACGACGCCTGTTGATCGCAGAGAGAAATCACGGGAAGAGGCCTGGTTTGGATCTGGTCACCATTAACGCAGCCTATTCTGAGTTATCCAGAGTGCCACTCCAAGGATTTGCGGCGTGGGCTTGCTCGTTAGGATGGGAGGTCCCGGAAGCCTTCGCCGAAATTGGAAAGCAATGGACGAGTCAAACAAAAATCAAAGCGGAGGTAGACAAAACGGGAACACTTGGAACACGCGCCGAATCCACCTATCTCAACATTATCGGCGCAATGCTTGACTTGATGCTCAGCAAGTCACCTGGTGGACAACCGTATTCAACCTTCGCTAGTCAAGCAGCAATCATTGATGCACTGTTAGCTCATCATGAAGGCAAGCCCGGTATTGCCGAACGAACCCTCGAAGAAAAATTCGCCGCAGCAAAACGAAGTCTCACGGTCACCTAATCACTACCGCAATTGCGGTAACCGGCCTCCGCAATTGCGATGTAAATGCTGGCCACGTCCTAATAATACGTAACCGAATCTTCCATGACGCCCCAAGGAGGCACGAATGAATTCGGTTACATCTATCCTACGACTTCCCGCCGTCCAGGTCCGTACCGGGCTTTCTCGCTCCACCATCTACCTGCGCGTCTCCGAAGGCAGCTTCCCGAAGCCTATCTCCCTTGGAGGTCGTGCCGTGGGATGGGTCGAGGCGGAGGTGAACGACTGGCTGAACCAACAGATCGAAGCCAGCCGCAAGGCTGCGCACTGAGGGGAGGCCACGGTCATGACCATAAACAGAAAGGGCCGCGCTGGTTGGCACCCGGCGACTCCGAAGACTTCTAAAAGCACTTTTCATTCTACCGGCCTTGGTCCTTGCGTTAAGGGCCGCATGATTACCCTGTCCTTGTGGGGATGGCGGCCTCTTAGGTCGACGGACCGGCTGCTCACCCACCGGGGAGAGGGCTGCACGATGCTTGATGCTCTCTCCAACTTTCATGATGTAGTGACGGCACCCGTCTGCACCCATGGTCATCGGCTGCCGTCTAACTGGGTCAACCAGGGAGGGCACGGCCATGGCTAGCCTCGCCGAGCCGCTGTTATCCCAATTGGAAGGCGTAAGGTCTGCTGGTGCGGATCAATGGTATGCACACTGCCCTGCCCATGACGACCGCGCGCCCTCCCTGAGCATCCGGGAGGCGGGAGACCGCGTGCTCATTCACTGCTTTGCGGAATGCGACCCGGAAGCCGTATTGGAGGCCGTCGGTTTAGAGTGGCGGGACCTTTACCCCGAACCCTGGGCCTGTGCCCGCCAGAGGTCCCACGAGGCCGCCCGGCGGTATGCCCAACGGACCCTGGCGGCGTCTGATCCACTGGTGCTTGAGCGGACTACCCTACGCATAGCGGTTGCCGATATTGAAGCGGGTAAACCGCTATCCATCAAAGATCGGGCCTACATCGAGGTTGCATATGAACGACTGAAGGCAGCGGAGGTGACACATGGATAACTCACCTACCAATGCTTGCGGGCTCGATCTTAAGGAGCTAAAGCGAATGGCTGGTGCCGGGGATGGCGCGGCGAACAGGCACCACCTGACCGACGGCCCGGCCCACCCGGATCAAGCGCCACCGTACCCCGAGGCACCGGCGGCAACCGACTGGCCGGAGCCGCAACCCCTACCGACGGCTCTACCGACGGTAGACCCTTTCGCACCTGAGCTATTGCCCACCGCGTTCCGTCCCTGGATCGAGGACGCGACCGCCCGGATGCAATGCCCTCTGGACTTTACCGCAGTGGGAGCGATGGTGGCGTTAGCGACTGTGGTGGGACGACAGATCGGCATCCGACCGAAACGACACGACGATTGGCTCGTGGTTCCAAATCTATGGGGTGCCGTCGTAGGACGCCCAAGTGTGCTCAAGTCACCCGCCCTGAAAGTTCCTATGGACATGCTCTTACGCCTGGAGATGGCCGCCAAGGAGGATCACGAGCGAGAAACTCGCGAATACGAGGTTCACTCCCTCATTGCCCAGGCGCAAGTTAAGAAGGATAAGACGGAGCTGGACAAAGCCTTGAAGAGCAGTGACCAAGGTAATAGCAAGGACAAAGCGAAGGACATCGCAGGGCGCATAATCGATGCAACGGAGGAAGCTCCACCGGCCCGGAGGCGCTATGTCACCAACGATTCCACTGTTGAGAAGCTCGGAGAATTGTTGGCCGCCAACCTGCGCGGCATCCTGGTCTTTCGGGATGAATTAATCGGGTTTCTCAAAAATCTCGACAAAGAGGGCCGGGAGGGAAGCCGCAGCTTCTATATCGAGGCCTGGGATGGGACGGGGCGATTCACGTTCGACCGCATCGGACGCGGAACGGTCGAAATCGAGGCCGCGTGCGTCTCCCTCTTAGGCGGAATCCAACCCGGACCCCTTCAAGCCCACCTGAGAGCGGCACTAGCCGGAGGCGCCGGAGACGATGGCTTGATTCAACGCTTCCAGCTGTTGATTTGGCCGGACACACCGACCAGCTATAAGCACGTAGACCGCCGGCCCGACACTCTTGCGTGTCAACAGGCGTGGGAGGTGTTCAAGCGGTTGGATGCCATGGATGCCGCAGCTCTGGGTGCTGACCGGGAAGATGGCGGTATCCCTGGGTTTCGATTCGACCAGGCGGCCCAAGGGGTATTCGACACATGGTATGAAAAGCACATGCAGCGCATCCGGGCTGCCGATATGGAGCTAGCCCTGGAAGCCCACTTATCCAAATTCGTTTCTCTGGTTCCGAGCTTGGCGCTGCTGATACACCTTGCCGATCACCCGCTAGGAGGACTTGTCGGGGAGGAGGCGCTTATGAGCGCATGCGCTTGGGCACAGTATCTGGAGAGCCATGCCCGCCGGCTGTATGCAAGCGTCATAGCCCCGGAGATGGCCGCCGCAACGGCGTTAGATAAGCGATTACCGGACCTGGAAGACGGGTTCACCGTGCGCGACGTATACCGGCACGGTTGGCAAAATTTGAACCCCGGATCTACACCAGGGGCGCTCACGGTACTGGAGGATCACTGTCGTATCCGTGGTGAGCGAAAAGCATCCCGGAAAGGGGAAGGGGGGCGGCCCACCACCGTCTACCAGGTAAACCCCGCATTGAGGAGGACATGACAGGGACGCTCTGGACCGGCTGCGGGAGACCGAGGAGAGCACGAGTAGTTTTCCCAAAAACCCCAGGTACCCTACCGTCAAAACTGCCAAAACCCAATTGGAAGGAGATTTTGCCAGTTCTGGCAGTGCCTACCCCGACGCTTTGGGGAAATTTTTGGCGGTTTCGTCGGTTTTGTCAGTACCCGCCACGGAGCTTTTGGAACTTTAAAACCCCGCCAGGAGGGCTGAGGAAAGCGAGGGAAATGTTCTGAAATTTCCCCAACCTTACCGCCAAAACGGCCACAACCCGATTGGAGGTAGGTTCTGTCAGTACCTTCTCCTGACGATTTAAGCCCCCAGGGGCCACGGTGAAAAGCATGAATTTCCCAAATGATTTCGACAAAACACGAAGGGGAGGCCGTCATGGGCGGTATCGGTAGCGGACGCCAGCGGTGCTGGTTCGCGGGAAACTCGACTGCCGATTACCTCTCCATCGACGTGCGGCGCTGGAAACGGGAGGGTCTGCTGACGCCGCAGCAATCCTTCGTCTGTCTGTGGGAACGCCAGGGTGAGGTGCTCGCGGCCATTCGTGTGCGCACCGAGCCGGACCGGGTGATCCTCGACTACCACCACCGGCGTGGCAGCGAAGACTGGCAGAACGAAAGCTACCCCATCTATCTTGACTGGACCGTCTGTAACCTTGGTGGCCAACGCCCCTGGTTTCTCTGCCCCGCCCGTGGTTGTGGTCGGCGCGTGGCGATCCTCTACGGTGGCGGCATCTTCGCCTGCCGCCGCTGTTACCAGCTGACCTATCCCAGCCAGCGGGAAGCCAACTATAACCGGCTGGCGCGGCGGGCCAACAAACTCCGCGACAAGCTGGGCTGGGAGCCGGGCTGTCTCAACCTCCCTGGCAGGAAACCCAAAGGAATGCACGTACGCACGTTCGAGCGGTTAACAGCGCACCATGATGCCTTTGTCGAGTCCGCGCTCGCGCGGGTCACGGCGCGGTTTCGGCTCCGTAATCCTTGGTAATCCTTAAGTCATGCAATCTAACTTGGCGATCCTCCGCTTTACCCTGCCGTATCCCCCGTCCGTCAATGCCTGTTAGCGTCAGGCCGGGGCCGTGCGCTGTTATCCAAGCGGGGACGGTCGTACCGCAAGCTGGCGATGGGAGAACTCCTTAACAGGACCTCACTCCAAAACCCGTAGCGTTCCACACGCTCCCTCTGACGTGCTCACTCCGTCAACGGTTTCGCCGTCCTCCAGTCGCTACGCTCCTTGCGGCCCCTTCGGGGTAACTTCCTGCGCGCGCGCCCAGTAAATAGGCATTCGACAACTTGAGGACATAGAAACCTGGGAGACCGAGTAAACAGTACCTGTTCAGGGGTTACACGTACCCTCCAAGAGATGAATCGATGAAAGACACGAAGGAAGCACGCGATTCCAGCCTCAATAAAATCGCCGGTAACCCAAACGCGCCTGAACGGAAACCGCGCAAACACCCACGACAGTTAACTCTGGTAGAGAAACGCAGCCTGGAGGCCAGCGTCTCCATTGCAACGGAGACCCTAGAGCAGATCGCTTTCCAGCACACCGTGCTCTGCCAAACCTGCATGCCGTACCGCAATCCTGGAGATTCCGTGCGCGAATGGGAGAAGCGGCAAGGTGAAATCTACCTATCTATCGAAGCAGGCAAGAGTTGGGATACAAACCAAAGAGAATTAAAGAAAATTGGATTGCCGTTCGGCCCCAAGGCACGCTTAATTCTCGCTCACCTGAACGCCGAGGCGCTCAGAACCGGCTCTCCCGAAATTGAAGTAGAGCGCGTAGTCTGACGGCCTTTGTCCGGCGTCTTCAAGACCCGACCAAACGGGGAAAATCGGGACCGAACGGTTATCAAATCTATGTGTTCAAGGACCAGCTCGCACGTCTATCCGTCGCTGCCTTCCGCATGGTCATGATGGCTAACGAACACGCCGTGCAAATCAACAGTCAGTTTGTAGACGTGATCGAATTGTGGCTAACGAAAGATGAGAACAACAGGGTTCTTTGGAGTCCAACCCTTCACCTGAATCACCGGTACTTTGACAGCCTCCAAAAGCACGCCGTACCCCTCGACGAGCGTGCGCTGGCGGTGCTGTCGCACTCTGCTATGGCTCTAGATATCTACGCTTGGCTTGCCCAAAGGTTACACCGTATCCCTCATGGGAAGCCACAGTTCGTCTCATGGACAGCCGTCAAGGGGCAGTTCGGAGCGGATTTCGGGAGGATGAACGATTTCAGGAGAAAATTTCTCCTTGCTCTACGCCAGGTCCTTGCCTACTACCCGAAGGCCAAGATTGAAGTGAACCACGGAGGATTGATGTTGAGGAACAGTCCACCCCCGGTTTCCGCGCGTGTGATCGTTGTGGAAAAACCTGAGAATCGATAAGGTTATCCACGGCTACTTGGTCGCACAATCTACGGCTACTTGGTCGCACAATCCTATAGGTATACCTATAGCTCCCTGATAGTTAGCAGCCCCAACCTATGGAAAACTTTTCGCAACCAAGCCTAACTCCACAATCCGTGGTACGGAGCAGCTAGTCATCAACCATCCTAACAAGGACAGAATGGCAGAAGGTCCAGTGGAAAGGTCTACAGGAAAAAATCCCTGCCTAGGGAAAGCTCGGGGCGGAAGGTGACGCCAAGGAGTCCAATTCCAGCTCACTGGCACGGAACTGCAAATCCAAAGCAACAACGATGCACAGAAACCGCCTGAAAGGCCCTCAGAGCCTCTCTCAGGCGGTTACAGATGTTTGGGTAGGGGGGGGAGGAGAGACATAACAAGGAAGGAAGAAACCACTCTATGGGCTTTTTAAGGGTTACTGAGCTAGAACCCTGCCAGTCCCCCCTTACCCCATTAAGCAATCCCACGGCAATGCTGAAAGACCAGGAGCAAACAGAAAAGACTAGAACCCTCCCTATATTTTGTATCGTCGTCACAGCGGAGCTGGCCCTGGCCCATGTCATCGAAAACCAGGTGGTTGCCGCTTATCGGCGCGGAGGACCTCACGTATATCGAGGACCACATTATGAAGTTAGCTTAGTGAGTGGCTTGCCGAGCAGTCCCTGGGAAAGCCGCCAGTGGTCTACGAGATCGTAGCTGCACGAGCCGCATGGTGTGCACGTCGAGGAGGAGTTCAAGCACCCGCGCGAGCTAATCAAGACCGTTCTGGAGCAGATGGACAAGCGGTTCAATGAACTAATGCGCCATATCAACCGCTTCGCTAGTCAAGTTCTCACGTGGCGAATCGAGGCCCAGCTCATTGAGCTGGTGACCGGACAGCGTGTCCGAAAGGGTCTCGTCTAATCTACAAGAGCATCGGAGAAGATGATCCCGAGAATCCAACCTGCGTGCACGGCCCTGTGCAGCACTCTAACAGATCGCATGCGAACGGAAGTTTACACAAGGCCAAATCGCTGTTGACGGACCTAAGCATCACGGTTATACAGGTATCTAGCTCCAGGGTCTTCCGACATCATTAGCCTCGCGATAGCGCGCTTACCACCTTTTCCAGCTCACACCAAACAAGCTATTGAACAAGCTCTATTTCTAGGACAAGCATGACATCCTAGATAAGCGCACTGCTAATTTAAGAAGTATTGAAATGCAGATCGAAGCACTGGAAATTGGAAATTACCGCCTGTTTCAACAGGCAAAACTAACTAAATTTCCATGCCTCTCTGTCGTGATCGGCCCCAACGGGTCTGGAAAATCAACTGTAGATTTCCTGTCGGGCTTTCCGTTGCTTTGTTCTTGTCAGGATGGCTGATGACTGGCTGCTCTGTGCCGCAGATTGTGGATTTAAATTTGGTTGCGGGGAGTTTTCCACAGGTCGAGGTTGATAACTATCGGTAGCTATAGGTATACCTATAGGATTGTGGATTGTGCCGGTAAGTACCCGTGGATAACTTCACCGATCACCAGGTTTACACAACGATCACACGCGCAGAAACCGGGGGTGGGCTGTTCCTTCTCGTTCCGGATATTGGCGAACCACTCCAGCTCCGCCGGCACATCCGCCAGGCCCTGAAATTCGGCCGCCGTCAGGTTGCGCCGTTTGAGGGGAGTGAGGTCTGTCATCTTGCTTCAGCTCCGATCATTTTCAGTGGCTCCCTGCCCTAATTTCTTACCTATGATAAAAAACATTATCAGAGGTAAAAGTCCGAAGTTTTATCGACTATCAATCTCCAGCCAGCAACCTCACAACAAACCGCTCGTCGTCTTCCAATAGCCCCGGATCGGTGCCGTTGTGCTCTTGCATGCCCTTGACGATCTTCCGCGGCACACCCATCCCCATGTGCTCCAGAAAGCCATAATCCCGCATCACGTCCTTAATGAGCTGGTTCCGGGCCGCGCGGCAGCCCGTTCGCATCCGGTCCGTTGTAATCCCGTTCGGCAGTCGCCCAGGCGAAATGATCTCCACCCGATCGCTGTAAACCCCTAGCTCGATATCCGTATTGGTCAGCAGGTAGTCCCGATGGATCACCGCGTTCACAACCGCTTCACGAACAACCTTTGGCGGATATTCCGGTATTTCCATCCGGCGCGCGTCGTCCTCCAGCTCGTCGGTCACTCCGGTATTTCGCCTGACAAAATCTATAGCCTGCTCCACCAGCCCCGCCTCAACCAACTCGCCTCGTTCATCAAGCAACGGTGTCATCGGTCCTCGGAGCTGGCTTCTCTCACGCGCCGCATAGTCCTTGTTCTCGCCGGGAAACGCCGCTGCATCAATACCCGCTTGCCCCAGAAAACGGTTTGGGTTTCTGCCGAACAAGAGCAAACCGGCCAGCGTCACGCCGTCCTCCACCATAATTTCGGTGTTGAATAGCAGCGTTTGCCAACCCGTCTCATCGTCATCCGCCGGCACGTCCTGTTGACGAACATTCACAAAGTAGTTCTTGAGGCGGCGTCGATCGAGATCAGCGATACTCGCTCCGGAAACCGGCCTCAGTTCGGCCCGGAACGTGCCACGCTGCTGAAACAGCCGACTAAGTTCCTCGGGCGTCGGTTCGCGGCTCGTTGTTCCGACACGAATGAAGTACGTGTGCCGATTGTTGTGCCACCTGCTATGTACGTCACCGCCACGCGGCACGCTGACGACCGCCACATCCTTGTCCGGCTCTACATCCCGGATAACCGCGTAATCCCGGATAACCGCGTAGTTTGGAATGATCCCGGGCCTGATCTTATCGCGGCATGCATTCATCACCCATTCTTCGAGATTGTCGCGCGTGATGCCGCTTACGCTGCCGTCGTCCTCGACCCCGAGCAGCACCATCCCCCCTTCCAGGTTCGAGAACGCGACCAGTTCCTTCGCGAGTTCGTGGTTTTGGATGTCGTCGCGTTTGAACTCGACGCCTGAATTCTCACCGTTCCGCGAAATGTCCAGCAACTCTACCCATGTGATCATGCCGGACCTCAGAAACCGTATTTCAGGCGGCGCATCTCGAAGGCCGCTTTGCCACCCTCAAGGATTTCTTCCACCATCTCGCGCACCGGCTTGGTATCAATCGAGCCCATGTACTTGCGCTCGACGTTGCACTGCACGCCGTCGTTTATCACTCCTGTCGTCAGGCCCAGAATCAGCTCCGCATCGCCGAGTACAGGGATATTGGCGTTGTGCGTCGAAAATACGAACTGGCGTTTCCTTTTCTCGCCTTTCATCGTCGGCACAACCCCATCCATGATGAATCTGTTATCCAGATCATCCTCCGGCTGATCGACTATCAGCGGGGCTTCTGATTCCAGAAGCAGTAGCAGCAGCACAGCCGTCGCTTTTTGCCCGGTCGAAAGCGCTTCCAACGTATGCCAGGCTTCCGGCTCCCCCTCCGGTGCCGTGTTCAGCTCGATTTTCGTCGTTGCTGGAAGCTCCAGTTCCTCAATTTCCATGAACAAATCGACACCGGCTTGCGCCACATGCTCGGCCGCCGACGGCGGCCAGCCAAACTGCGCCCTCAGCGCCTCTTTGCCCTTCCTGCATTGTTCGGCCAGGTCCAGTAGCGATAGCCCCTCTCTCGACTTCAAACGCTCAAGCGCTGGTCCAAGCCGCCCCCCGACTTTGTCTCGCAACAGCTTTTCCAGCGGCTCTATATTCCCCGCCATCTTCACGTCCACCTGCACCCGTCCCCGCAGTTTGCGAGACACCTTCTTGGCCGCACGAGACAAAGCCCTGTATTCGGCCGATTGCAGGTTTACCCATTCATCCAACAGCTTCCGCCAGTTGCCCTGATGTGCTTTCAGGTCCCGTGTCAGTGTTTCCAGCTTTTCCCGTAAAGGCCGCAGCCCCTCGATCTGGCGCCGCAACCGGATGAATTCTTCACCGTCGATCTTGGATTTCTGCAGCTCCCGCAGCAGCTTCTCGTAGTTCGCGTCCACCGCCTTACGCAGTTCGTCCCATCGCGCACGCAGACCCGTCAGCTCGTCACTAGCGGTTTTCAGCGCATCGTCGATATCACTGACGACCTTTGCCAGCTTCTGGTCAAGCTGCTCGAAAATCCCTTTTCCTTCGGCCAGCAACTCGGCATTCGGCAGCCCATCGAGAGCCTTTTGCGAAAGAAATGCAGTATCGATCGGCGTCAGTTCCTTCAACTCGTCTCGCGCCGTCGAGATCGGTGACACTCTTTCCCGCATCGTTGCCAACACGCGTTCTTCTCGCACGAGCTGACTTTTTTCTTTCAGCCGGTCCTCCAGCCCCGCCTCCTGAAAACGCTTCAGCGTTTCTTCAAGGCTCGGCAGGGCCGCCAATTGTTCTTCTATCGACTTTATCTCCCGCTGGACTTCCACGATCCGCCCACGCGAGCGCTCCAGGTCCAGTTTCACTTTCGCTTTCTGCGACGCAGCCGAGGCATCTCGCTCGACGAACCTATCGAGCAACAACGTCAGTTTTTCCCGGCTTTTCGTCAGCTCCGAGATTTCATGCTGCCCGAACACTTCTACGCCAGGCACAACATCACGCGGTGTAAGCGTCAGCACTTCACCACTCTCGTCTTTCACGACGGCCGGATTCGGGATGGTCCGCTCGATCGTGTAGCACCGCTTCGACGGATGATGCGATTGCACCAGCAGAGATACCTTTGTTCCGCTTTTTAGAACGTAACGAACGACGCCATCATGTGCCGTCGTCGCGTCCTCCCCGAGCGGATCAAGCCCCAGGACGTACCGCAAGCTCTCGATGATGGTCGATTTTCCAGTACCGCGCCCGCCGACGAGCACGTTCAGGTTTTCGTTGAAATGCAGCCGTGTTCCATCGAGAAACCCGCCTTCCCATGCCATGCCAAGAAACTCCGCATGAGGCTCCGGTTGCGGATCGCAATTCAGACGAATACGAGATTCAGGGTCCAGGAACGCCTGCCGCAGCGCTTCCACCGAAATCTCCGACATCTTGATGAAGCAGCTCGATCCGGGCTTCGCGAGTTCCTCCGGATCATTCACGTCCTGCGTATTGACGATCGCGATCAGCCGGTCCCGGCGGTGCTGGTCATCCTCATTCTTCAATATCTGCCGCAGGTTCTCAGGCGCCTCATCGACTGGCCCTGCCAACGCGCACGCTAACAAATACTCTGATGTCCAGACCTGAATGCGCGTCTTTCCAGACAGTTTCTTCAGCAAGCCGCCTCCGTCGGCCGCCACGTGCGCCGCTATGCAGGCGGCTTCCCACTCTTTAGCAGCTCTCAGAAGCTCCAGACTGTCCAGCGATCCTATCGGCGACGCCTCACTGTCATCGTAGACACCGCAGTCCCCGATCAACCGTTCTAGCCTGTCATCCTTATCCGGATCAGAAAGGCAGAGGTAATGCACTCCGTCTTTCGCCACCGCTTCGAAACCGCAGAAGGTGAACAGACCAGCCTCGCGTGCGGCATCTACCAGCCCCAGAGAATCTTTCACCCGATAATGGTCAGTCACCCCGATGACTTCGATGCCATGCTCCTTGCAGGCTTCGATCATCGCGGTGTTGTATTCCGTCTCCGAAGCAAATTTCGTCTCCTTGCTGTGCCGTTGCAAATACCCGAACGGATTGATCTGTAGCGCGCAACGGTAGAACCGCGCGCCTCCCGGAAACGCAAGCGCGTCTCTTAAGACTTCAGATACTGTTACGTCGGACGGCTCAAGATCGCCGTTCAATACGCCAATATCCGTTGGGGCTGTCCTAGCTAAGGACGTTTTTGTCTCGAATTCACCCATGTCTTCAATTGGTTAAGCAGTTCTCGGTGATCACCTCCAGTGAACCGCCATTCGCACTCCTTTAGGAACAGGTGAAAGCTCTGTTTCGGGATGCCGTTAAAGCGCCGCAGATACCACTTCGCCTGGTTCCAGAAGTTCTCGATCCCGTTGATGTGATTCCGTTCATCGACGAACTTCTCAGAGTGATTGATCCGGACATGGTGGAAGTCCGAAACATCCAGGGCATCATAACTCGA
>Ga0066188_1000040_pt1 | contig 22445 bp, 22 predicted proteins | sample WorMetHERISLAND2_FD_61185 | JGI IMG/M metagenome (GOLD analysis project Ga0066188, IMG submission 61185) | Marine gutless worms symbiont microbial communities from Max Planck institute for Marine Microbiology, Germany - Olavius loisae HERON... | ecosystem: Host-associated > Annelida > Digestive...
TAGAAGGAAGCGCGCTCGTGGGGCGCTGAGGGCCACCTAAGGCGTTTTCCGACCCCGACCCGAAGATGGCCTGCGTGAGGGAGGACTCGAAGGCATCCTGCTTCTTGAGAGCGGCCGCTACCTTCCGAGTTAGCCTGGACTGGAAGGCGCCATGCTTTCTTGATTTCCGGGACTTCCGGGATTTAAGGGCACTCTGGTTGCCCGCCGACGCAGGGACACCGGAGGGGAAAACCCTGTTATCAACTAGGTTGCAATCTAGTTTAGGAGAGCATACAATTTTCATTGCTACTTGCTGTCAAGAATGTAGCTCTCCCGGCAGTGCTACTAACACTAACCGGGAACTGCAAAGGCTCAGAGACTTCGGTCACTGGGCCTTTGTTCTTTGTGGGGTCGTTTCGTGACCTGAGGGACTCAGGTACGGACACTGAGAGGTCGCGGGACGGATAGGCGAACACTTCAATCACCTATTTCGGCGAGTCCTTGGGTAGATATCGTGAGGACCTGGACAGAAGCCCGCGTTGCGCCAACGCGTCTTTTCTCTCCTTCCGTTCCTTCTTTTCCTTTTTCAGCTTCCTGTCCTGCGACAGGAAGGCCACCTTCTGCGATCTCCGAGGCATGGCTTCGCCTATTTGCCCTATGCGGAATTCTATCGCCTCGATAGGATCGGGGTCATCCACGGGGAAATGCCAGTCCTCATAGGCCTCAACGAGGGTTGCGAGCGCGTCAAATTCGTCATCCTCAGCCGGTGAACGCTCCCAATCCATGAGCGCTTCAATGCGAGCAAGAGCGCTGGCGTAGTCCTGCTCGGTACGGATTGGTCTCACACGGGACGCACTCATAGCAGGGAATCGGGATATATCGCAGGCGATTGTGGAATTGGCACGAATGGAAGAATGCCAAATATGCCCATTCACGGTATCGGACGCCCCTTTGGGAAACTCTGCGAAATCTCTAACACCAACTGTACCGAGACATTCGGGTCGGAGTAAAGCACCGGGATAACCTCATCGGCGATCTAAACGAGGCGCATCTTTGCCGTCATGGTCGGAACTTCGGCGCTTCCGTAAAACGATATTGGCTTTCTTACCGCTCCGTAACGGGGCTGGGTACAGCCCCGAACCTGGTGAAACCGGAGGTACAGGGATGTCTGGCGTATCCTTTCCCGGATAGGGAACCTCCGGCGGGGGCCGATGGGCCTTTCATGCGACTTGGCCTCTTCCGGCTCAATCAGCAGAAGCGTGTCGTCGAAGACCACATCACCGCTACCAAACTGAAACCCTTCAAACGTCTTGCCATCGTCCTGCCATCTTGACCGTAGGCTGTGCCGAATCTGTTTCCCTCGCCTGGACTTCCTCCTATACCACATTGGCATGTGGAGACTTGGCCAAATTCGTTACTGTATCGTCATTAAAACCCTTCATAAACAGAGAGTTGCTATTATTTAAACTTTTTCTTACGTGGGTGCCCACGGAGACGGCCTTCCTGGGCCTCCGTGGGTCTCATTGGCAATTCTCGAGGATAGCCGTACCGTCTTGGCCTCGGCCCGGTCCATGGTTAGGACCCAGTGGTCCTTGACCTGCGTCCAGGCGCGGATATAGGCGCAGGTACGGCCGGGGCACATAAGGTACCTTAGAAAGCCGTTCAGGAGCTCCTGGGGTTGCTCCTGCTGGTTATCCTGCCTTCCCAATCCAAAACTGCCGGTTCTCTGATGGTTCAGAGACTCCATGTGCCACCAGTTCCTATTGTCCCTCCACAAGAAAGAGTGAGAACCCAAAAACTGCCGAAGGGAAAGTAAATATCCCATTTTGGGATAATCCTAAATTAGGATTATAGCGGTAAGGGCGAAAAAACAAAATTCGGAGAATCGCCCTTGAAGTCAGTTCATTCTGACCGATACAACCGCTTTCTAAAGCTCGTCATCGACGCTCGTAAACGCGCTGAACTTACACAACAAGAACTCGCGGATAAGCTGAAAAAGCCGCAGTCCTACATCTCAAAGTATGAACGAGGGGAGAGGCGGTTAGACGTTATCGAGTTTCTAGAGATTTCTCAGATACTGAACGTAGATACCTACAATCTCCTACGGAAGATTGATTCGCCGTTGTCTTCACGAGACAGTGGAGGCGACAGGTGAATACACAAGATATCCTAGCCTCTGCCACTAAACACCTGCACAAACTCTCTGGGCATGTTCTCGACCTCTTAACGATCTCGAAGCCCATCTCACCAGAGGCCGCCATAAACCTCGCCAAGGTGATTTCCAAGCTATCCCCTCTTCTAGGGAATCTGATTGAGTTCAACACGGTTGAGTTCTTGAACAACCAAGAGGAATACCAAAAGCTTGGGGAATGGAAACGCCAGGACCCAGGATTCCCTGATACGATTTTGTAGCGCCAACCGTACTTCTCAAGAATAGGATGAACAGAGGCCCACCCTATCTCGGAATTCCAGAACCATAAGGTAGTTTGGGGTGAGGCATACCGAGCCCAAGCAGCAATGTGTGGCTCATACCATTCGGGGAGTCCCAAATGGTCGGAAGTGTCTCCCTCAAACCCTAAGATGCCGTAACCGCCGTCGGAAACGATAACAGTTGGGAGCCTCCAAGATTTATAGAACGAGAGGCTGTCGCTAAGACGGACATCAATAAATTCATCGGACCAATAGTTCGTCTGTGGTCGCTTAATTTCTTTAACTGCGCACCCGCGCCCAACGGTGCTCGTTGGGGTGGGGGCTTTTGCGATAGGTTTCAAATTGATGGTCTTCCTTGTAAAAGTGAAGCTAGCGTTCGAAATAACCTAATGTGGGTTATTTTCAAGTTCCATCCTTGCGAACCCTCGCCTGAAACCCCTAGGGGATGATCGTCCTGACGGCGTTTCTAGCCACTTTACCAGTAGCGCCACGCCGGCAACGACCACACCGAGCAGTGAGATCGCCATGGCAATCGGGACCGGTCAAGCTGGCTTTGATTTTTTCCATGGGTGTTTCCCATGGCATACCGGCAGAACTGGTTGCAAACGCCGGGTCGGCAACCAACAGGAGGCCAACGATAATGAGGCATCCCACGAGGCCTCAAACAAGCAGTGATTTGGTTACAGGCATAGCGCATCCTTCCTATTGATTGAGTAGCCGGTCGCGGTGACCCCCGTCACATCGATGATTTCACGCACCCGGCGCTGACCGCGCTGCTTTTCCATGAAAACCACTAGATCGACCGCCTCGGCGATCAACTGCTCCAGCCGGATCAACGCCTCTTCAGCGCTATTGGCGTGGATCGTCGCCACCCCGCCGGGGTGGCCGGTATTCCAGGCTTTCAACAACGCCAAGGTTTCCGGCCCGCGCACTTCGCCGACCAAAATGCGGTCGGGCCGGTAACGCAGGCTGATCCGCAGCAGCCGCAACAGATCGACCGCGGCATTGGCTCGGAAAAGTCAGCGCGTTCTCCGCTTTGCACTGGATTTCTGCCGTGTCCTCGATGAGGAGCACGCGATCCTGCGGGCATAGTTCAGAAATACCGTGAATGACGGCGTTAGCGAATGTCGTCTTGCCGCTGCTCGTGCCGCCAGCCACCAGAATGTTCGCCTGCGCCCGAATCGCGGCCAAGATTGCTTCGTGTTGGTCGCCAGTCATCGCTCCCCGCGCAACGTACTGACCGAGTGGGAAGACCGAAGCCGCCTTCACATCCGGAATGCATAAGAAAATTGCTTACCAACACACGGTGTTCTGCCAAACCTGCCTCTCGTACCGCAATCCTGGGGATGATGTGAGGGTTTGGGAGCGGAAGCAGAGCGACGTTGCGCTGCTGATTGAGGCAGGGAGGGCTTATAACCCGGAAACCAATCGGTGGATCGAGTTAGGCCTTCCGTTCGGCCCCAAGGCGCGCCTGATCCTTACCCACCTGAACCGTGAGGTGCTTAGGACCGGCTCTCCCGAAATCGAAGTCGAGCGTAGCCTGACCGCTTTCGTTAGACGTCTTCAAGACCCGACCAAACGGGGAAAATCGGGACCGAACGGTCGCGAAATCCATGTGTTTAAAGGGCAGTTGTTATAAGCCCTAAAGTGTGGAGAACTCTTGACGGCGCGGCGCAGCCTGGACGCCTGGTGCTCCCAAACCAAAACCACGCGGGGGAAGCCCTAAACGCCCGTTTAAGGAGCTTATAAGGGGCAGGGGTAAGAAGGGAAAAGGGTGGAGAAGTAGGCCGCCACAGAGAGCGGCTTCCTAAGCCGCTGAGGGGCTTAGAGAGACTAAAGCACGGAAGACCGCAGCAAGCCAATCGAACGAGCAGCAATCCTATATCGCCTTGCTGTGGGCATCCTCACTGCGCTCGGAACGAGGGGAAACCCCATTAGCAACCCATGCGGAACAGACAAGCTGTTCCACACCGGTTACCAACCGGGTTCCTCCCTTTACCCACAGCAGCGAGGGCGATAACAACAGGCTTTTTCTTTTTCAGAAAACCCAAAGAGCCACCAGCCTGTAGACACGAGCCCACCATCGGTAACGACGTGCTGGCCGATGCCTTGCTCGATATACGTCACCACCCTATCTACGTGTAGTGATGATCCCAGGGAGCAAAAAAACATCTCCGATAACATAAAGTGGCTTCTCGCGTACCCGATACGGTGACAGGGATCAAACATCGCCCAACTCAGATGCCGACAAAGTAATGCAACGCGCCCTCGATCACGCCAAAAGACAACTGCGTGCGACACAAAACCGCTGAGATGCGATATACCTGCTATCACACAGCGCAGAAATTTCTGCCCCCTTGGCAAAGGGAAAGGGGTAAGAGGGGAGACAAAATCCCCACCCCCTTGGGGCTTGCCAGCCCTTTACTACCCCCCCTTCCAGCTTCCTAAATATCCGGTCTTCACCCCCACCTGCTTCCTGTTCCGTGCAGGCGACTCGACGCTCCTATCTGCGGACTGTAAAGAAAACCGATAACTATTTTCATAACCTTACGTAGATTTACTTACTGGATAGTTTACCCGTTTTAAAGCCAAAAACTGCGAGGTTTGGATGCGAGAATGGAATGTCAAAGAAACGATCCTTCTTTGCTCAAAATTACCCACAGATAAGATTCCACCCAGTATAGTACGGCCTGCTTTCGATCTGGTCTGCAAGCCTCCCAGAGTCCTTCTCACGCGCTTACGGGATGGTGGGCATACCCCACACAATACCCCACAAAAGCAGGGCAAGCCCCATCGTAGCCCTACGGGTTTCTCAGTGTGTCATAGACCCCCTGGCCCCGTCGAGGTGGTCTATCGTGACGGCGAGCCCGCTTTCCTTGCAGGGCCTCAGCACTTGGACCAACCGTGTAGCCCGCCTGCCTAGTGATCGTTGCCCTAGACGCGGATATGGGGCAACGTACTAACCTTGGCATCTAATTTTCCTGTTTATGAGTCACTCCTGCTATTCGATTGTTTATTAAAAATTTCTGCCTACGATAAGAAATGAGAAATAAAAAGAAAAGACAGGTTGATAGAAAATAAAGAGTGACTTTACCATCAACGGGAGATCCATTAATCGATATCATGTTGTCAATAGGAATATTGACCCCTTTAAAAGGAATAACAAAATAAATAAAGATAAATAAGTTCGGTAAGAATTTAATTTTCAGGAGAGGTCTTCCATTACATGATCTCCTATTGATACTTTCAAAGACCCTATCTCTTACATAAGATCTAAACTCTTTAAGAAAAGGTCCTCATCATACCGAATATCTATTAAATAATTTGCAAGAACCAATAATACAGTTCCAGGCACCAAGTAATTTATCAGGTTACAGGATAGCTTATCTAGATTATTCATTTTTGATTTTATTTATATTCTACTTTTCGGTGACACATACTGTTGTACTAAGAAACAAGGGTGTAGCCCAAATGATGGCGACGCATAAGTCTGGCATTAACAGAACTATGGCCAGAGCTTGAGCGCCGCAATGACTAGGCCACCGACGGTCAAGGTTGTGGCGAATGACCACACCATGAAGCGGTCAATACGCCGTGTCAACTCATTGAAGCGCTGATCCATGCTCTCGAAACGCTTATCAACGGTCTCGAAGCGCTTGTCCATGCTTTGCTGCATGGCCTCAAAGCGCCGATCAACGGCCTCAAAGCGCCGATCAACAGCCTCGAAGCGCTTGTCCATCTGCTCCAGGATGGTCTTGATCAGCTCGCGCTGGTGCTTAAGTTCCTCCTCGATGCGCACCATGCGCTCGCGCAGCTCGATTTCGTAGATCACTGGCGGCTTTCCCAACGACTGCTCGGCGAGCCATTCACCGAAATTCCCCTTGATGTACGCGATATCTTCCGCAGCGAGGTTCGTGGTGGTCATTGGTGTTTCCTTATGGGAAGGCTTTGAGGCTTGAGCGTTTCGGTTGAAATACAATCATAGCGTGGAGGTAGTCGCTCGCTCCATCTGCGTCATATTCCAGGTCATCACGCGGTTCCGGTGGCTTGGTCTGGGGCAGGGCATCTAGCATGATAAGGTGATCCCCCTGGAGGCGGTTTAAATTCCCCCCATGCCCTGGAGGGAAATCCGAATTTCCCACATGATTTCGACAAAAAAACGAACCCTGCTTACGCTTCCAAACCCTCACTTCATCCCCAGGATTGCGGTACGGCATGCAGGTTTGGCAGAGCACGGTGTGCTGGAAGGCGATCTGCTCTAGGGTCTCCGTTGCAATGGATACGCTGGCCTCCAAGCTTCGTTTCTCTACCAGAGTGAACTGTCGTGGGTGTTTGCGCGGTTTGCGTTCCGGCGCGTTTGGATTACCGGCGGTTTTATTGGAGCTGGAGTCGCATGCTTCCTTGGTGTCTTTCATCGGTTCATCTCTTGGAGGGTGTGTGTGACCCCTGAGCAGGTACTGTCTACAAGGAGCGTAGCGACTGGAGGACGGCAAAACCGTCGACGGAGTGAGCACGCGCGTACCCTCTCGGTCGGCTCAGAACAGGTTTTGGCGTGAGGTCCTGTTGCGGAGAATTTTCCATAGGGGTACGGGGACCGCCGATCAGATAATCCCGTTTCGCTTGCTTGAGATCTCTAAAGGTCATCTTTGGGAAAACTAAACCCACATTGACCCTCAATCCGCCCCTCATTGATCCTCATCAACCCTCCTGGTGGCGACCGGGTTCAGGTCGCTCGCGTGAACCTCCATGCCTAGCTGCTGTGCCTCTAAGGGCAGAGCCCACCGCCTGCGAAGGGGTTGTGGAAGGCGGGCAGCTTGTCCGGATCGCATATGGATAGATCGCATGCCATGACTCGTTGTTTTGCGTCACAACCGACGTTTGTGTCACCCCTGCGTCACACTGTGCGTCACATGAGTTTTAAGTAAAATCAGTTAGTTATATACTGGTGACGCAAAATGTCCCTATATTTACCCCTTCTCTTTATGTACCCCTTACTCCTCCTACTCCCTTTTTCTTTTTCCCAGAAAAAGAGAAGATTTGCGTCATTTGCGTCACCATCTAATCAACTTATTGATTTTAAAGTAAAAGAAGGTGACGCAAAAGCCATTCCGTTTGCGTCATCCCTGCGTCACAATCGAGGTTTGCGTCACTCTCATCTGGATGATGCGGCGTTTTCCGGTCCGTCTGCTGCCGACTTCAAGCCCACCCGCCCGTAGCGCAGGTTTCAGTCGCTTTATCCGCTCGGAAAGAGCGCGTCCCGATTTCGGCCATACCTTGGAGGTAGCGATCTTCTCATCCGTACCGCTTGTGAGTTTTGCTAGCAGCTCCGTGGCGGTTCCTTCCCAGAGATCTTTGCCCGACATCAGGTCCATGATCGCGATTGCGACCGGGTCGGCTTCAAGCATGTCTTCATTAACGTGATCCCGGTTGGCTCCATAAACCTCTTCGAATGTCCCCGGCGTCCATAGCGCCGGCTCGCAGGCCACTATCCACCTGACGAAGTCGGCCATACGCGGAGTCGAGGACAGCTGCGTCTCGGGGAGTCTTCCGAGCCCTACCGAAACAGCGTTTAGAAGGCCCCCGAGGATCCGTGGGCGTTCAGCGCTGAACGCCTCCCACAACTCCGCTTCAAAACGGCGCTTGTCGTTCGGAATGGCCTCCAGCTCCACGTGTATTGAGCGGTCAGCCAAGTCAGGCCGATGCATGACGTTTTCGATTCCATTCAGGAGCACAGGGCGCGAGACGTTGAATAAAGTCTCCTCCCGGTCGGTATAGAGCGTGCGCGTTGAGGATCCACCGCCGCTGGCGATGCGGCAGAGTGCGTCTGAAAGCCACTCGGAAAGGCACGAGATGTTATCGAACGCCAATACGTGCGTGTTTGCGGCGCTGATAAACAGATCACGCTCGTCTCGCGGCAAGGAGCGGAGTGGGGCGACATTGGGGTCCACGAGTGCGCGCAGGATCCTGGCGGAGGTGGACTTCGCCGCGCCTTGCTCTCCGGACAGCACGAGCACCGAATATGGGCCTTGGCCCCGTAAGCTCCCCAACACCCATGCGATGACTAATCGAAAGTCTGCGTCCGATTTGACGTTTATGAATCGGCGCAATTCCTCTATTGCCCTCTTTCCTTCCTCGATTGCTATCTGCAACGGTTCTGGTAACGGCGATATACCTTTTGTCCGTTGGAAGCGCGCTGAAGGGATCTCGATGATCCGCCAGCCGGAGCTGTCGATTTCAATGGCGTTCCAGTCCCGATTGCCAAGATCGATGTAGACCTTTCCCTCGCAGGACCCAACACGGTTGAACACCGACCGCCTTGGCCCTTCGTGCGCCGCGGCGTCGATCTCCCTGAGGACCTCTTCGAGGTTACTGGTTGACGCTGACTTGCCGGTACTCCTCCGGTACCGGGTTACCAGCCAGCGTTTAAAGGCCGCGCCATGAACGGTGAGGGATTCGCAGTGACTATTGATTTCCACGTCGGCGAAGGCTTCCTCGGCACCCTCCGAGAGAAACAGCTTGATTTCTCCATTCGTGAGTACCTCTTCGAGAAAAGAATCGTCTTCTCTCTTCTTTCCCGATTGGGTTCTCTCCCGGATCATCTCATTGTCCAGCTCCGTGACCCGGCAGCCGGCGCGCTTGAGCTGGGCGCGCAACGTCTCGAACCGGCTCTTGTCCTCTTGGCGCAGGGTCACCAGCGCTTCGAGCACGTCGGGCGCGAATGGCGCTCCTGGGTCGGCTTCGGTGTGTATAACCAAGTCTTCCAACGGATCGGGACGATAGACGGGCTCGTTGGCCGCCTTGATGACAGGCTCGATCTGCCGTTTTACGGCCTCCAGGCCCCATTCCCGCTGCAGGTCGTTGAAGTCGGAGTAGTCCTTGCCCTGCTCCTTGGACCGCTGTCCTGCCGCGATGTCTTTGGGGCGTCTGCTCCCGAAGTCGGGAACGGCGACCGCCGCCTTGATGGCTTGCGCTGCCTCCTTGGCTTTGGTCAGACCAGGATTCCTGGGGTCCGTGTAGTCGTCATCGGCGCACACCACCATCGGCAGGTCCGGCCATTTACGGCGTAGGGCCTTCGTGACCGGCCCGAGGTTCCCGTCGCTGAAGGCCACGACCACGGGCAGTCCAACCGCTTCGTGGATGCTGGCTCCGGTGGCAAATCCGGTGCAGATGCACAGGGCCTCCGCGCCTTCGGCACCGCCGAGGATGTACATGCCGCCCTTGGCGGAGGCGTTGGGATGAAATTGCTTGTCGCCGTTGGGTGAGATGAATTGGAGGGACTGGAGCTTGCCCTCAATGTCGCGAACCGGGACAACCAGCCGGTTTCCGTCCCTTTGCGCTCCATTGGGCTTGATTCCCTTCTCGATCAAATAGGGGTGGCTGCTATCGGCAGCCGTTGACCGGTCCAGAGTTTCGGTTATTCGACCTTGCGCCTCTACCAGCTTCTTGCTCTGTTCCTCCTTGCGTTTTCGCGCAGCCTCTGTCTGCTCCGGTCCGATCGTCCGGTATGGCCTGCCCCACAGGCCCAGCGGTACGAGCTCGTCGATGACGGCGTCCTGATGACATCCCGCATGGCAGTGCACGAGGGGATTGCCGCCACCTACACGATCCTTGACCGCAAGGCTGGCATTCTCGTCATCGTGGGCCGGGCATAGTGTCATCCATTGATCGCCCGCGCGGCGGGCGCGGAGGCCGCCGAGTTCCTTGGCGATGGTCTCGGCATCTGATCGGAAGCGTGCGTCATTCATCGGGTGGCTCTCCCGCGATGAATGAGCCGGTCGGCCAGCACCACAGACAACAATCCACATGCCGCCAGGGTAGCGATCAGCCCTTTGCTATGGGTGGCAAGGCGGGTAGGATTATGGATGCATTCCGATGTTTTAAGGGTCGCCTGGTGGCAGCCGGCGCGACCCTTTTTATTTATGGTCATCGCGGTGCCCTCCCCTCACATACAGCCTTACGGCTGGCCTCGATCTGTCGGTTCAGCCAGTCGTTCACCTCCGCCTCGATCCAGCCGACGGCGCGGCCGCCGAGGGATACGGGTTTCGGAAATCGGCCTTCGAAAATATGCAGATAGATCGTGCTGCGCGAGAGCCCGGTGTGGGCTTGGATGGTGGAGAGTCGCAGCATGCGATAGCCGCCAAGGGAATTGGCGATGGTCTGGGAATTATTGTCAAAAGAACTGTTGACAGGTTGCGTACTGTCTTTATAATAGGAATTGCTATTAATCATAGGTATTTACTCTCTAGTTGATAGGGTTGAGAGTGGTCCCCAGCTTGGGGACGTCCTGAATCCAGCCTCGCTTCGCCGAACCCTTGAAGGAAAACCGGCTTCACTTGATCTCGGCCAGCGGATCGTCGAGTACCACGCTCGGCTCCCGTAGCAGCACATCCGCTGGAATCCGACTCCACATTCTTATATCTTTATCTCAATTTTCGTTGAAATCCTAACATACCTAGATGTATCATGGGCAAGCGTTCGGGGCATGTCGCGCTATGCCCTGTGCTCTTCCAGAGCACGGGGAAAGCAGTTCTGAGATAGGAGTACTGTCAGTCAACTATGGCTCCAGCACACTATTTCGCGCACTCTTCTGGCACCGCCGACCAGACAACTTGGCATCTTTTGTCTGAGCACCTCGCCGAGACAGGCCGACGTGCGGCGGAATCCCTCGCAGCTTTGGGTTGCACCGAGCTAGCCCAAGCCGCCGGACTTTTGCATGATCTCGGCAAGTATTCCCGGGAATTCCAAGGCCGTTTGCATGGCGATTACAGCCGCGTCGACCATTCGACTGCGGGAGCGAAGATCGCGCAAGAGCGTTACGGTCTGCCCCTAGGCAAGCTGCTGGCCTTCTGCATTGCTGGACACCACACTGGCCTCGCCAACGGCGTAAGGGGCGAGAGCGCGCGCGCACGGGCCCTCCGCGATCGCCTCGAACAGGAGTTTGGCTCGGGGCTTCCCGTGCTGGACGACAGTTGGCAGAAGGAGGTGGCTCTGCCGCCGGTGATCCAGCCGCCTTTACTGAAGCCGAAAGGCCCAGAGGGCGTTGGCTTCAGCATCGCCTTCTTCACCAGGATGCTGTTTTCCGCCTTAGTCGATGCGGATTACTTGGATACCGAAGCCTATTTCGACTCGCTCAAGGGGAAAAGTCCGCCGCGCGGTGGCCACCCGCCACTTGGCAAGCTCCAGAAGCAGCTCGATAGCCATCTTGAAAGGTTGACCTCAAAAGCCAAGTCAAGCGCAATGAACGACCTGCGTCGCCGCGTGTTGAGCCACGCGCGGTCGAACGCCAAGCTGGACCCTGGGCTGTTTTCCCTGACCGTGCCAACCGGCGGGGGCAAGACCTTAGCTTCATTGGCTTTTGCATTGCAGCATGCCGTTCAACATGGTCTGCGGCGCGTGATCTACGTGATTCCTTTCACCAGCATCATCGAGCAGACGGCACAGGTGTTTCGCGATGCTCTAGGTGACGATAGCGCCGGCTTTGTGCTCGAGCACCACAGCGCCTTCGAGGAGGAGACACACGCATGCCGCGAGGCGCGCGACAAGCTGCGTTTGGCGATGGAGAACTGGGATGTGCCGGTGGTCGTGACTACGGCCGTGCAGTTTTTTGAAAGCCTATTCGCCCGCCGGCCGTCGCGCTGCCGCAAGCTGCGCAACATCATTAACAGCGTCGTCATCCTGGATGAGGCACAGACACTCCCCTTGGCACTGCTGCGACCTTGCGTCGCCGCATTGGACGAGCTAGCGCGCAACTACCACAGCAGCATCATCCTGTGCACGGCGACCCAGCCAGCACTTTCGGCGCCTGCGTTTCGAGATGGCTTTGAAGGTGTACGGGAAATCGCCCCTGATCCACCCAGCCTCTATCGCTCCCTCAAGCGGGTCCGGGTCCACAAGCTGGAAACTCTGGACGATACGGCACTAGCTGTCCGGTTGCGCACTACCGATCAAGTCCTGTGCATCGTTAACACACGCCGTCACGCTCAAGCACTCTATGGCGCAATCGCTAAGGAAAGAGGCGCTCGCCACCTGACGACACTGATGTGCGCGAGGCACCGCTCGGCGGTACTCGAAAACCTGAAGCGTGACCTAAAGGAAGACAAGCCCGTCCGCCTCGTTGCAACGTCCTTGATCGAGGCCGGGATCGACGTCGACTTCCCGGTTGTGTACCGTGCCACTGCCGGGATTGATTCGATCGCCCAAGCAGCAGGCCGCTGCAACCGCGAAGGGCGCCATGCCTGCGGCGAAGTCTACGTTTTCGAGCCTGAGGAGAGAGAGGGCCACAAGCCACCGCTAGAGGTGGCGCAGTTCGCCACAGCAGCACGCAGCGTCATGCGGCGGCACGACGATCCGCTGACGCTTGAAGCGGTAAACGATTATTTCGAGGAGGTCTACTGGATGAAGGACAACGAACTGGACGCCAAGGGCATTCTCAAGCTGATCCGCGAGCGTAGCGACCTCGATTTCCCCTTCGAGGACATCGACGCGAAATTTCGCGTCATCGAGACACTGCAGGTGCCGGTGATCGTCCCCTATCGGGGATCGGAGGACAGGGACCGTACCATCGACACCCTCGTCAAGGAGTTACGCTACGTCGAGCGGCCCGGAGTACTTGCGCGAAGATTGCAACCTTACATCGTGCAGGTATCACCCAGTACACGAAATCGTTTGATCTCCGCAGGAGCAGCCGAAATCATTCGCGGCGATGAATTCAGCATGCAGTTCGTTCTTCTCAGCAACGAGGATCTCTACAACCCGGAAATTGGACTGTCATCGGATGACCCGATATTCAAGAGAGCAGAAGGGTTAATTTGGTGATTATCAGCTGTCAACTGTCGCTTTTCGAAGTTTGAACCGAATCACGCTGATTCTGTCAGCGTCTGGTATCGAAACAAGAGCTCGTAGTTAAACGATTACAGCGATGTCCCCGTAGTCGTAGCCGGGAATGCGAATCGCTGTTTCAGGAGGGCGCATGACTTACGGGGTGAAGCTGCATATCTGGGGCGATTACGCCTGCTTTACCCGCTTGGAGATGAAGGCGGAGCGGGTCTCCTATGACGTGATGACGCCCTCGGCGGCACGCGGCATCCTGGAGGCGATTCATTGGAAGCCGGCAATCCGCTGGGTAATCGACCGCATCCATATGCTGAAGCCGATTCGCTTCGAGACTATCCGCCGTAACGAAGTGGGTAACAAGATCCCGGAGACCAAGGCGCGCTCAGCCATGAGGCGCGGCTCCCTTGAGGACCTGTTCACGGTGGTCGAGGACGACCGGCAGCAGCGCGCGGCGACGGTTCTGCGCGACGTCGGTTATGTTATCGAGGCGCACTTCGAACTGACCGACCGTGCCGAGCCGGACGATACGGCGGCCAAACACCACAACATGTTCAAGCGCCGGGCCGCCAAGGGGCAATGCTTCCATCGCCCCTGCCTTGGGGTCCGGGAATTTCCGGCCGATTTTACGCTGATTGAGGCCGACCTGCCGGCCAGCGCGCTAGCCGAGGCCGAGCGCGACAGCGATCTGGGCTGGATGCTTCACGATATCGACTATGCCAAAGGCATGGTGCCCCGGTTCTTCCGGGCTAGGATGAAGGCCGGCGTAATCGCGATCCCGCCCTTCGACGCCGCGGAGGTCAAGACATGACCATTCTCCAGGCGCTCGACGGCTACTACAAGCGGCTCGCAGAACGAGATGCGACGCCACCCTTTGGCTATTCGCGAGAAAAGATCTCCTATGCGCTTGTCCTCTCACCTGAGGGGGAGGTTGCGGACCTCCATTGCCTGCTCGAAACTTCGGGGAAGAAGCCCCTGCCGAAGCTCTTAGCGGTACCACAGGCGGTCAAGCGCACGTCCGGCATCAAATCGAACTTCCTTTGGGACAAGACGTCCTACGTGCTGGGTGTCTCGCGGCGGGTGGGGGAGCGCGTTGCCCAAGAACACGCCGATTTCAGGGCGACGCATGAAACCGCGCTGGCCGACGCGAAGGATGAAGGCCTGGTGGCGCTTCGCGGGTTCATCTTCCAATGGACACCAGAGCAGTTCGAGGCGTTGCGGTTGTTCTCCCCCGATATGCTCGATACCAACCTGGTATTCCGTCTCGACGGCGAACGAGGCTACATCCATGAGCGACCGGCAGCTCGCGATTTGGTTGCATCTCGTAAGACTGCAACCGCTGACCAAAGTGGCTTTTGCCTGGTCAGCGGCGACACGGCGCCGATCGTGCGCCTCCACACGCCAATCAAAGGTGTCCAGGGCGCACAGACTTCCGGCGCCGCGCTGGTCTCCTTCAACCTCGAAGCTTTCGAATCCTTCGGCAAGTCGCAAGGGAACAACGCGCCGGTATCGGAGCGCGCGGCCTTCGGCTACGGCACCGCACTCAACGCATTGCTCGAGCGGGACAGCCGAAACCGGCTGCGCATCGGCGACGCGACGACCGTCTTTTGGGCAGAAGCTGATGGCGTTGGCGAAGACGCCGCAAGAGCTGCGGAGGACACCTTCGCCATGATGGCTGACCCGCCGCCAACGCATGAGCAGGAAGCACGGAAGGTTGCGGATGTCCTCGAGAATATCGCCACGGGCAGACCTATCGAAGAATGTGTGCCGGAGGTCCGCCCTGAAACTCGGTTCTACGTGCTCGGCTTGGCGCCCAATGCTGCCCGACTCTCTGTGCGTTTTTGGCATCGCGACGACATCGGTCGCTTGGCCAAACGAATTGGCCAGCACTGGCACGATCTTCGGATCGAGCCGCAACCCTGGAAGACGCCGCCGGCGGTCTGGCGCCTGCTCTACGAGACCGCGTCCCAGAGAAAGGCCGAAAACATTCCACCGTTGCTCAGCGGTGCCTTAATGCGCGCGATTCTGACTGGTAACTCCTATCCGCGGAGCCTGCTCGCAACGATCGTCATGCGCATGCGGGCCAATCACGAGGTGACTGGTCTTCAGGCAGCGCTCTGCAAAGCCTGTCTTGCCCGTGATTTCCGCCTCGCGCACGAGGCTAGCCTTGATTTCAAGAAGGAGGACGTACCCGTGGCTTTGAACCGTGATGAACCCAACCCTGCCTACCGCCTCGGGCGGCTCTTCGCCGTTCTTGAGGACACTCAACGCGCCGGCCTTGGGAAGGTCAACACGACCATCCGCGATCGCTACTTTGGAGCCGCCTCCGCGGCGCCGGGCACTGCTTTTCCGATGCTGATCCGAAACGCCAAGAACCACCTGAAAGCAATCCGGGGAGTGCGAGGACAAGGCTCAGCCAACTGGTTCGAAAAGGAGATTGGCAGCATTCTCGATGGCCTCGCGGACACGGCCTTTCCCCGCAGCCTGTCCCTCAATGACCAGGGCCGCTTCGCTATCGGCTACTACCAGCAACGCGAATCGCTCTATCGCGGAAGGCGTGATGATACTTCGGCGGTGCTTCGAGACACCGACCTTGATGACCGCGAGGGGGAGGTTTGAGCTATGACCGCGATCCAGAATCGATATGACTTCGTCTACCTTTTCGACGTTACAAACGGCAATCCGAACGGTGACCCTGACGCTGGGAACCTGCCGCGCTTAGACCCAGAGACCAATCAGGGTCTGGTATCCGACGTCTGCCTGAAGCGCAAGATCCGAAACTTGGTTGCGCTGGACAAGGGCGATGAGGCCGACCATGAGATTTACATGGCCGAGCGCGCGATCCTGAACAACCAGCACAAGCGCGCCTGGCAAGCCGTAGGCCTCGATACTAGCAAGGTAGAAACGCTGAAAAAGCTGCCGAAGGATGAAGATAAGGCGCGTGAACTGACCGCCTGGATGTGTAGAAACTTTTATGACATCCGAACTTTCGGCGCGGTCATGACGACCGGCGTGAACTGTGGCCAGGTTCGAGGGCCCGTGCAATTCGCCTTCGCCCGTTCGGTCGAGCCGATCCTGCCGCTAGAGATAGCCATTACGCGCATGGCTGCGACGACCGAGAAGGACGCCGAGTCCAAAGGCGATATCCGCACCATGGGCCGCAAGCACATCGTGCCTTACGGGCTATACCGAACGCACGGGTACGTCTCGGCGAAACTGGCCGATGACAGCAGGAAGGGAACCGGTTTTTCAGAAGACGATCTGGACCTCCTTTGGACGGCGCTCATTCAGATGTTCGAGCATGATCGCTCGGCTGCCCGCGGCGAGATGGCGGCGCGGCGGCTGATCGTATTCAAGCACGAAAGTGCGCTCGGCAACGCCCCTGCGCACAAGCTGTTCGATCTCGTTACCGTAACCCGCGTCTTCGAGGGAGAGGAATATGATCCTGGGGAGCGGCGGAGCCACAACCTGCCGCCTGCGCGCAGTTACGGCGACTACGTCGTTCGTGTCAATCGGAGCAATCTGCCAGGCGGCGTCGAGCTGATTGACAAGATCTAAAATCCACTTCAATGACGGATGTGCGGCAAACCGCGGCGCGGAACCGGGAAGGAGACGATCCTCTCCCTCTGTCGGCGCTGCAGCACCATCTCTATTGTCCACGACAATGCGCGCTGATTCACATAGAGCAGCTGTGGGTGGAGAACCAATTCACGGCCGAGGGTCGGCTGCTCCACGCGCGGACTGACCTTGGCGGCGAGGAGGCACGCCGAGGCCTGCGCATCGCACGGGCCGTTCCGATCCGCTCACGGCGGCTTGGCGTGGTTGGCTACGCCGACGTCGTCGAGCTACATGAAGGTGGCCTCCGGCCAGTTCCAGTGGAGTACAAGCGCGGCCGCCCCAAGGCGCACCGGGCCGATGAGGTGCAACTCTGCGCGCAGGCCTTTTGCCTGGAGGAAATGTTTGGGACCACGGTGGCGGATGGCTTTCTGTTTTATGGGAAAACTCGGCGGCGTCGGGCGGTCGCCTTCGATACGGAGCTGCGCGTACTGACCGCCCACACGGCAACGGAGGTACAACGTTTGATAGTGGAGGGACGCACACCGCTGCCAGTCTACGAGGCGCGCAAATGCAAAGCTTGTTCCCTCAAGGCGGAGTGTCATCCTGAGCGCCTTGCCAAACGCGTATCGGTCAGCCGCTGGCTGGCGGCGCGCATCAAGGAGTGAGAGGGCTTGCGCCGCCACCTCAATACCCTCTACGTCACCACTGAGGGCGCTTGGCTGCGCAAGGATGGGGCCAACATCGTAATCGAACTGGACGGCACTGAGCGCGGTCGAGTCCCAATCCACATGATAGGGGCCTTGGTATGCTTCGGCCGCGTCGGCATGTCGCCGCCGCTGATGGGATACTGCGCTGAACAAGGGGTCTGTATCTCGTTCATGACCGAGCAAGGTCGATTCCTGGCCCGGGTAGAAGGGCCAGTCTCCGGCAACGTGCTGCTGCGTAGGTCACAGTACCGCGCTACCGATGATGAAGCGGTGGCCGCTGCGCTCGTGCGTGACACCGTCAGCGGCAAAATCCTGAATCAGCGCACGGTTCTTCGCCGGACCCTGCGCGATCATGGCCGCCGCATGGAAGAGGATGCACGATTGGAGCTGACAACTGCCGAGCGGCACCTAGGCAACGCCGCCCGGCGCGCCCAACGCCCGCAAGGCGTGAACGAACTACGGGGCATCGAAGGGGAAACCGCACGGGTCTATTTCGAGGTCTTCGACCATTTGGTGAGAGGCAAGCAGACAACCTTTCGCTTCACGCGGCGCTCGCGGCGACCGCCGCTCGATCCGATCAACGCGTTGCTGTCGTTCCTTTACGTCCTGTTACTGCACGACTGTCGGTCGGCCTTGGAGACGGTTGGCCTGGACCCCGCAGTCGGTTTCCTACACCGCGAGCGGCCCGGCCGGCCTAGCCTCGCACTCGACCTCATGGAGGAGATGCGTCCGGTGTTCGCCGATCGCGTGGCGCTTTCGCTCGTTAATCGGCACCAGCTTTCCGGACGGGACTTCGAGTCGACCGTCAGTGGTGCCGTTCTGCTGCGCGAGACGGGGCGCAAGACGGTCCTGGTCGCCTATCAGGAGCGCAAAAAGGACGAACTGAACCACCCCTTTCTGGGCGAGAAGACGACGCTCGGTCTGGTGCCCTTGATCCAAGCGCAACTGCTTGCACGCCGGCTGCGCGGCGATCTGGATGGCTATCCACCGTTTACGTGGAAATGAGTTCACATCATGCTGATGCTAGTGACCTACGATGTGAATACCACCGATGACACTGGCCGCCGACGGCTGCGTCGTGTGGCTCGGATCTGCAAGGATTTCGGCCAGAGAGTTCAGCTCTCGGTTTTTGAATGTCAGGTCGATCCAGCGCAATGGACTAGCCTTCGCGCGCGTCTGATTGAGGAGATCAATAACAAGACGGACAGCCTTCGCTTTTACCGTTTGGGATCGAACTGGCGACCAAGAGTCGAGCACGTGGGAGCCAAGCCGGCCCTCGACCTGGAAGGCCCACTGATCTTCTGATGCTGCGCGAACCCCAAGCGATCACAAAATACCTGCTTGGTTCGCAATCTACAGAATGGATTGAAACTACTGTTTTTTTTCGCCTGTAGTGCGGCTTCATCACGAAAATTATCAAGCCCGAACAACAGGCTCGCACGCATCACCCTATTTCCCTCTCTCTGACAAATACATAGACTGGTGCAGTCGCCCCCTACACGGGGGTGCGGGTTGAAACTACAACTATTGCCCGGAGCATGACTTCTTCGAATAGTCGCCCCCTACACGGGGGTGCGGGTTGAAACGTCAAGCCTGAGCCTAGCGAGCCAGATAACCTCGGTCGCCCCCTACACGGGGGTGCGGGTTGAAACTCGCAGCCGTCTTGGCGGCGGCGGCGGTATCGTATGTCGCCCCCTACACGGGGGTGCGGGTTGAAACTCCCTCTGCTTGAGTTGAGTCGGAGACCCGCTCGTGTCGCCCCCTACACGGGGGTGCGGGTTGAAACCGGCACGCCCTCCCATCCCATATCAACGTCAAGGTCGCCCCCTACACGGGGGTGCGGGTTGAAACCTGGTTAGGTGCTTTTCGTACAGGCCAAAATGAGGTCGCCCCCTACACGGGGGTGCGGGTTGAAACATCTCCATCTTTGTTGATCAGACGCTCCAACCTAGTCGCCCCCTACATGGGGGCGTGGATTAAAACGGTGACGTATTCAAGTTCGCAGAGGCCTTCGGTACACGGGGGTGCGCAGATTGCAGCGAGCGCCGGGTACGTCCCACCTTTCGTGGGATCAAGCTTGTGAATCGGCATCATTCTTGGGGTCTCCGATCGTAAAACACCAATCAGACCCCCAATATTCACGGATTATACTGGACAGACAGGGACTTTACTGGACCATGCTTGTGTGTTTATATGATATGAAGGGTTATTGGATTTTACCGGACGCCTTTGAACATCCTTTTGGATGATCCATTATCCGTCATATAAGCCAAATCCCCTGCGGTCGAGTCCCTACGATCCCGCAATAGTCCCCTTTACCCAGCGCCCGGCGCGCCTTCCCACGCTCCCTTTTCTTCCGCGCGCACAGACCCGGACACCTGCGGCTCCGGGTCGAATCTCGGTTCGATCGGAGTCTAATTGGGGGTCAAACTTCACTAGTAATCACATAACAATTTTATTTATTGTAATTTTATTTTTCATTTGGGCGGATAATGGAGCTTCTATAAATCCACGCTACGCCAGGGCGTCTCTCCTACGACAAAACCGAGGCGGGCTGAATGCTCTGTGTGGGGTAGGGAAGCGAGGTGAAGGTAAAGCGCGTAACGCGCTTGGTAGCGAAGTTACTACTGCTCTTTTAGTTTTATTCCCGAACGTGCTTTACACGGGGTTGCTATTGTCGATTGACAATTTGGTAACGCATAAAATAAAAACAAAGATTAACGCATCGGTAGTGTATTCAAATAGCGATCGGTCGGGGTTACCTGGTATTTCCTCTTTCCGCTTTTTCTGATCTTCCTTGTTGTATCCACTAGCGCGGATGCGGAAGGCGGAAAAATCCATCTCTCCTACCCAACCGTAACTGGCAGCCTACCTATCAATACCTGGAAAGACCTGCGGGATTATCAGATAGAAAAGCAGGACCAGGACTTTTCGTGCGGAGCCGCTGCTGTCGCCACCATCTTGCGTTACTTCTACAGACAGGAGGTCTACGAGAAAGACATTCTCGATGAGATCAGACGGATCGGAAACGCCGCCGAGCGCGTACGTCCGCATATCAAGACGGTTGGCGATCATCTCAGCGACCGAAAGCTGACCCAGATGGACCAGGAAGTCCTTGATGCAGTCACCCAGGAAATCGCAGGACCGGCATCGTTTCAAGACCTTGCGGAAGCGGTACAGCGGTTTGGATTCAAGGCCGTTGGCCTCAGCCTTGGCTTTGAGCAACTCAAGGCCCTTCGGATTCCAGCCATTGCACACTTGAGCTATCGCGGGCAAGACCATTTCCCGGTCCTTCGCGGTATCAGACATGACGGTCTAGTTTGGCTTAGCGACCCCTCGTGGGGGAATCGCAGGTTTTCGGAAAGCCAATTCCAGTCACTGTGGAAAGCGAATTCCGAACAAGCCCTTCGTGGGGAAATCCTGTTGCTTTTCCCCGGAATCGAATACACGGTCGCAATAAACGAGGATTTTTCAAGCCTCCGAAAACTAACGCAACGGCAATGCATCTGCTCACGCTTCCAAGCGTCCGGTCGCGCGGAATTGATACCTTCCTCTCCACCAGGATTCCACAATACATCCGTTAATCGATTCCATGCCTAAATCACTCGCCTATCCTGGAATTCGATACAATCCCCCGAAGGAGTGACCCCCGATGACAGCACTTTCCATGCCGAGCCAATCCAGCATACCGAATCGAAGGAATGTGCATTGCCGGTAAGTCCGTGTATGAGAATCAAAGGAGGCTCTACCCCTTGATGATGTATATAGTGCAGCCTGATGCCGTTAGCCTCTAGAAACTTATCCATTTCCTTATTGCCTGATTTCGGATGCATATTGTTCATCGTTTCCCTTCTAGATACTGTCAGCACGCCTGACCCGCACAGGGGCCCCTTGGGGGTTAGGGATTGGCAAGGAGCTGATCCAGGCCTTCGGGATTGATTTTCGCCTTACCGGTCTTGGTCTTAGGCCTGGTCGATTTCTCCCACGGTCGCCATGTCCGGATCAGCTCGGCCTGGCGTGCACGCCGCTCTGGGGTCCAGCCGTTCGCTATCTTTTTCCTCCAATAGTTTGTTTTTCAAAGTTGGGTTTTTCCCCGTGCGTGGGGTGCTATCGCTATGACTGATGACCTTAGTCGATGGCAATAACTCATTTTGAATCGGTTTCTTCTTTGTTGATGGCTTGGCTCCGGTCGTATTTTCCGTCGCCAGGCGCTTCCCTCTCATCCTCAATGATAAGGTCATTGCGGTTTATACCTTGTCTGATCTTGGACGGAGGTTTTGTATACCCAAAATTCGCCAGAGCAAACTGTGCCATGGTGATCTGCTAGATCGTCTGCGGTTGAGATTCTTGTCCTATAGAGCCGATTCTCCAATGATTTTGAGGGCCGTATTTCTTATTTCCCATGGTCGAATGAAAAGACTCTCCTTGGCTATTTTAGTTTTTTAATGATGGAGTATAGAGTGCTCCACCATCCCATCAATACCCGTTGGGTTTTCTGTTTTCTTTAGCGTATCTGATTGCAGCGATGGGTGTCCGGTTGTGGATAAAAAATGTATTTTTAATGTTGAATGTTTAGGTTTGATTAAATAAATGACACGTATTCGTTTTACACAAGACACTTATTTTCCACAGGGAGAATCCTGGACCAGGTTGTTTCAGAGTATTCTGCATATTCTGGCGTAAACATCTGGAAGCAAGCCAAAAAAAAGGGCCATTCGGCCCGTTTCGGTGGTTGCAGGTAATAGACACCCATAGCGGAGTTTCGTTTTCCGCTAGTCGATCCCTATCCTCCGTGATTCGACGTTAGGTCGGTAGCGATTTGGGACTTCGGTAGACGCCCGGAAGCAATTTCTTGGCTTCCGCGTAGATTTTCTCCCGGTTCCAGTCCGGGTGTTCCGTCAGGATAGCAAGCGCGAGTTTGGATATGGCGGCTCTGGCTTC
>Ga0066188_1000042_pt1 | contig 21934 bp, 16 predicted proteins | sample WorMetHERISLAND2_FD_61185 | JGI IMG/M metagenome (GOLD analysis project Ga0066188, IMG submission 61185) | Marine gutless worms symbiont microbial communities from Max Planck institute for Marine Microbiology, Germany - Olavius loisae HERON... | ecosystem: Host-associated > Annelida > Digestive...
AGGGGCACTCCGGTGACCCCTATGTGCGGCTCGCGATGGAGTATCTCAGACAGGGGCAGACGGAGATAGCCCTGCGTAAAACCGGAAATGCAGTGCTGAGGACCCCAACAACCTACAGGCCCATGATCTCATGGCCCTGATCTACCAGCGGCTGGGGCAAGACCGATTGGCCAAGCGGCACTTTCGCAAGGCCATTGGCTTGGGGCCCGACGAGCCTTACATCCTCAATGCCTACACCAGTTTCTTAATGCGACAGGCGTGAATTTGCACAAACCCAATCTCAGTATAAGAAGGCCCTGGCCAATCCGCGTTATGCTACTCCCTGGATCGTGATGACCAACCTTGGGAATCTGCACCCAGCGCAGTGGCAACGGCAGCCAGACGGCAGCCAAGTGGAGACCTACTTCCGACGGGTGTTGAATACCAACCCCGGATTCGGCTCTGCCCTGGCCGATGTGGACTACAGCTGCGGCTGTTACCGGGTCCGCTAGGGCCTATTTGAACCGCTACTTCAAGGTCGCCCAACCGCGACCTGCAAGGTTCTCTTGCTGGCAGTCAGGGTAGAACGTTAAGATGGGGCTCGCGCAAGCGGACGGATACTCATGCTAAGCGCTGCTTAGTCAACCATAAGAACCTGTTAATGTGATTTAGACACAAGGATGGCTTGAGAAATACGGTTTTCGTCAACGGCACGTCTGAATAATCAAATGGATTAGATTCTCTTGATCGGTGAATATACCTATTTTCAAGGTACCCACCCGAGTGATATAAGCCGAGAGCGGTTCGAATCCATCCAAGTTTTACTCGCGCAAGCCAAAAATAAGACTTGGAAAGTGGCTACCAATGGCGAATGCTACCCCGTGATTTTTCGAAATGGCAGGTAGTGTAGAGCTACTTTCGTAGCTGGAGTCAGAAACCCTCTAATGATGGGCTATGCTGGCTTGAGCAGGTATTAAAAAGTGTGGTTGGCGAGTTCCGTATCGACAGTGCGAGGCAAGAAGACAACCTTCGTGATCGTTGATGCACAAAGCGCGAAGAATACAGATACCGCAGAACAGAAGGGTTATGACATGGGTAAGAAGGTATCTGGCATCGACTTCCCCATGCGATTGCCCTTACGACAGCGGATGTCACCTTTGCAGTGACCCCCAAACGATGGGTTGTCGGGCGCTCGTTTGTTGGTTGGAAACGTGTTAAAAATTATGGAAAAACTGCGAGCGAAAACTCAATACCAGCTTGCAATTTTTGATCTTGGCTTTCCTGGACTTACCTTGTTACTCCATAGATCGTACAACAGGTTCTAAGAGATTGTTCGCATGAGTACCCACCTTACACCTTCATGGGAAGACGATACCACCATGGAGCTGGCGGATAGTGGAGGACAGCGTTTGCGGATCGCCCGCCAGTCCCGCGGCATGACGCAGGAACACGTCGCCAAGGAATTGCACCTGAACCCGGCCATCATTGAAGCCCTGGAGCGTGAAGATTATAAATCTTTGCCAGAGCCTGTCTTTGTCACCGGTTATATCTGCAAGTATGCGAACCTAGTCGGTTTGGACCCGAAGCTCCTGATGGCTGCCTACGAGGCTCTACCGGTCCGGGCGTGTACCAACCACACTGCGGCGCGTGCCGGCCGTCGTCGGATCGGTGATAGGTATCTGACCCTCGGTCTGATTGGTTCGGGGATCCTGCTCCTGGTAGGTATCTTGGCGTTCCTGTGGCAATGGTACCAACGACCGGATCTGGGACCTGGAACGACCGCTGCCGAAGAGGTCGCGCGGGAAACGGAGCCGCCGGACGTGCCCGATACGGTCCCGGAGTCTGGGCCGTCGGCCTTCCCCACCGACCTGGAGGACTTACTCTCAGACTGGGAGATGGAACAAGCTCCTAAGCCGGGATCGGACCTGGAGACCTCGCGGCAACCACTGACCACCACTGCGCTGTGGGAAACCGCTGAGGAGGATGCCGACGATGGTACGACCGCAGCCATAGACGCCCAGCCTATGGATACCACGCCGGATAGCAAAGAAACCAAAGAAACGACTGTTACCAGGGCTAGTGAAGTCGAGATCGTCTTCAACGGCCCCTGTTGGGTGGATGTGCGCGACAGCGAGCAAAAACACAAGCTTTTCGGCGCGATGAAGAAAGGCAACCGTCACGTTCTGGAGGGTAAACCCCCGCATTCGCTCGTACTCGGAAACGCGGCGGCGGTACAAATCACGGTGGGTGGGAAGAAGCCCCTTGATCTGAATACCGTTTCCCGCGGGAACGTCGCCCGCTTCACGCTGGATGCGAATGGCAAGATACGCTAGTTGACCAGCGCCGAGCCAACTCCTCACCATGCAGGGACAAAACGTACAGACTATCCGGGCGATCAGGGGGATGCACGATATCCTCCCAGATCAGATTGGTCTATGGCAAACCCTGGAAGACCACGCTAGGGTAGTCCTCGAAGGCTATGGCTACCAGGAAATCCGCACGCCCCTGGTAGAGGTGACGGACCTGTTCAAACGCTCCATCGGTGAGGTCACCGACATCGTCGAGAAGGAGATGTACAGCTTCGAGGACCGCAACGGCGATAGCCTGAGCCTGCGCCCTGAAGGTACCGCGAGCTGCGTGCGGGCCGCCATTGAACACGGCCAGCTCTCCGCGCCTCAGCGCTTCTGGTATCGCGGTCCCATGTTTCGGCACGAGCGCCCCCAGAAGGGCCGCTACCGCCAGTTTCATCAGCTCGGCGTCGAGGTCTTTGGACTCGCAGGACCAGACATCGACCAGGAGTTGGTGCTGCTGACCCGACGCCTGTGGGATACCCTTGGCGTTAAGAACTTGAGGCTGGAGATCAACAGCTTAGGCGATGGTGAGGAGCACGCTGCTTATCGCCTTGAACTCGTGTCCTATCTAGAGGGGCATCTAGAGTATCTGGATGCGGACAGCCGCCGCCGATTGCAGACCAACCCCCTGCGGATACTCGATACCAAGCACCCGGACACCCAGGCGGTAATCGCTGGGGCGCCGCGTATCGCGGACTACCTGGGTGAGGAATCGCGGGCGCACTTCGACCTCTTCTGTGCTGGTCTCGACGCCGCCGGTATGGGCTATACCGTCAATCCACGCCTGGTACGGGGCCTAGACTACTACAACCGCACGGTCTTCGAGTGGATTACCGACGATCTCGGTGCCCAAGGCACTGTCTGTGCCGGGGGGCGTTACGATACCCTGGTAGCCCGACTCGGCGGGTACCCGACCCCTGCTGTCGGCTTCGCCTTGGGGCTGGAGCGCTTGGTTTCTATATTGGGAGTCGAATCACCGCTGCCGGATAAGGGCTTGGATGCCTATCTGATCGCTGTGGGGGATGGACCCCAGGCCCGGGCTCTGTTGGTGGCCGAGACCCTGCGTGACGCATCGCCTGAGCTACGTCTGATCTGCCACTGTGGCGGCGGCAGCTTCAAGAGCCAATTTAAGAAGGCGGACCGTAGTGGTGCCCGCTATGCCCTGGTGCTCGGGGAAGACGAGTTGACGCGCGGGGTGATCGGCGTGAAGCCCCTGCGTGAGGAAGGCGAGCAGTCGGAGATCGCACTGGATGAGCTGGGAGCCTTTTCCGATACGCAAATTTGTACAAGCAGCACGGGAGGTAATATGGATGTAAGTTGCGTTGAGACATAGGCACGGATCTAGCCGGTAGGTCAACAAGCCGTTATGCGTCGAAATGCAACACGCCAAATCCCCAAAACAATGCCAAATAGTTCAGGACAGGTCTGATTTGCGTTTATTTGGGGCAAAAAGAATTCCCGTAGGCACAATATCAAAAATGTCAAGATCTCCTAAAACGCCACGGCATTTGACAATCTGTGGGAGGGAATTGTGATCAACTATGAAACGGATGAAGAAAGAGTCGAAGCGATCAAGAAATGGTGGAAGGAGAATGGCCTTTCCATTGTTTTGGGCGTGGGCATCGGCGTGGGGGCTATCTTCGGTTGGCGGGCCTGGATAGGCCACCAGGAAACGGTGAGACAGCAGGCTTCCGCAGCCTTCGAGCGGCTCTTGGCTGAAGCCGACGCCGGCGATGCTCAATCCGCGCGCACACAATCCGAACTGCTGCGCGAAGAGTTCGCTGCTACTGCCTACGCAACCCTGGCGTCGCTAGTGCGGGCCCGCGTCGAGGTCGATGCCGGCAACCTAGCTGCCGCCCACACTGCCCTTGAACAAGCGATCACCGGCTCTCCCGCTCCCAGCGTTACGCGCATTGCCGCCTTGCGTTTGGCCCGTATCCTGATCGCGAAGGGCGACCTTGAAGGAGCAGCTAGCTTGATCACTCAGCATGGCAATGGCGGTAGCTTCGGCGGTGCCTTTGGCGCCCTGCGCGGCGAGATTGCGGAGGCCCAAGACCGTATCACCGACGCTCGTGCTGCCTATGAGCAGGCACTCGCCACCGGAGCCCCAAGCCCGGATCAGGTGCGCATGAAGCTCGATAACCTGCCCCCAGCGAGTTAAGACGATTTCCGTCTTCTGCATCCAAAGCACAGCGAGCAATCCATGCTATCCATAATCCAACCAGAAAAGAAGAGTGCCCTTCGAGACATTCTTAGGGGCGTGTGTCGGGAATGCGCTTGGTCGGTTTCTTAGCCGCAAATGGACGCAAATCGAATCGGCTCCGATTAGCGCCCATTTGCGGCTAAAAAGAAGGTACCATTTCAATAACCACAATCTAGGTCGTGTTGACATTCACTGGAAACGCTCCTGAATCATCAAGTTAGCCTTTCCAGTCATTCGTCGAATTGTCTGTACAATCAATGAAGTAGTCGTAGATGTCAATAGGACCTATAGTATGCCACTTTCCACTAATTGCCTGAAATCCCACATGCGCATGGGGCTCCTAACCATACCTACGGTCCTGTTGCTCAGCGGCTGTGGCAGCCTATCCTGGTTCAGCGGTGAAGAGGATCCACGTCCCCCCACGAAGCTCAAGGACCTGAAGCCCGAGATCACCGTCACCATACTTTGGTCCAGAGAGATTGGGGTGGGAACGGACGAGCGGCGGCTCAATTTGATTCCAGCTCTCCATGGCGGGCGTCTCTATGTCGCTGATGCTGCAGGCCGCATCCTCGCCCTGGATGCCGCCACCGGTGAGGTGCTGTGGGAGCAGGAGACAGACCTTGCCTTCAGCAGCGGGCCGGGGGTGGATGCCGAGCACATCATCCTCGGCTCCAGCGATGGTAGCCTAGTAGCGCGCTCGGTGCACGACGGTGCCGAGCGCTGGCATGCCCGCTTGGATAGCGAAATCCTCTCCGTGCCCTGCATCGCCGGCTCCAGCGTTGTGGTCCACACCCTAGACGACAGCGTCTATGCACTCAAGCTCGGCTCCGGTGATCAAATATGGAAGTATAGCTATCTGGCCCCGGTTCTCACCCTGCGCGGCAGCAGCATGCCGACCGTTACCGACGACAGTGTTATCGTCGGCATCTCCGACGGTAAGTTGGTAAACCTGGATCTCCAAGGCGGTGTCCCGCGCTGGGAGACCACCGTGACCCTACCACGCGGCCGTTCCGAGCTAGCACGTATCGCCGACATCGACGCCGACCCCATCCTCGTCGGGGACACTATCTATGTCGCCACCTACAATGGGAACCTAGCCGCCGTCGATCTGACTACTGGCTCCGTGCACTGGCGCCGCCAGCTCTCGACCCACACGGGGCTAGCGGCGAGCGCCGACATGCTCTATATCACCGACTCTGACGACCTAGTGTGGGCCGCAACCTCCACCAAGGGAACAGATATCTGGCAGCAGGAGGCCCTCAAATACCGGCGCCTGACCGCCCCTGCGGTATTCGGCAATCTAGTGGTGGTCGGAGACATGGAAGGCTATGTCCATTGGCTGGATCGCCGTGACGGTCGCCTAGTGTCCCAAATCAAGGTAGCGGACGGACCCATCACAGGGCGCCCCCAGGTTGCAGGCAGCAGGCTCTACGTCTATGGCGACGACGGTACCCTAGCCGCACTCTCTGCAGGACCACACCCGTACCACCACCCAAACCTAAGCCGACTCCGAACCCTGGCGGTACCGGTACCCCCGCTTCCCGTGCCGCGGATGCAGATGCTAAAGTTACCTGGATCCAAAACAATTCTTCTTAGATCCACTAACAAACCGGCAATCTAGATAGGACGATGGAAATGGAGTTTTATCGGGAAATCAACGTGTTTCATGCTAGCGCTAATCCAACCCATCTGTTTGTAACGGTGCAAGGGGCCTCTGCACCTGATATGATCGACTTGGCAATGCTTGCCGACAACCTCGAAAACAAACAACTGACGTGGCTCACAAGGAAGAATGCCGTGCTGTCCGAGATTCGGGAGGCATTGGCATCGGTGGAACAGCCAGGAGCCTGCGGAACGACCATCGTATCACTGCTCGGCGAATTCGATGAACTTAATTAAAGAAGATTGCCTGAATGCCGAGATGCTACGCTACCATTTCAGGCGCGCCGAGAAGCGAGCCAAAAAGGCTTCCCTTCTCGAAGCCAAGCGGGTGCATGAGCTTGGCCAGCGTTTCAATACCCTGGCAATACGCCAGATCAAGGCATTTGCCGATGTGGGCAATCATCTGTGCGCACTGATGCACCACTATGACAAGGTCGCGGGAAAACGCTCGGAAACCCACACCACCCTCGATAACGCATCAACACCTACCTAACTGCACGCCTTACTGGTGTCACTATTGAAATCCAGCGCCTGATAGATGGGTCGGTGCCGACGTTATCGTCGCTGAGCACCGCAACGGTCCTATCGGCGTCCCTCACCTCGCTTTCCTTTACACCCGCTTCGGCGCCGACATCCGCGAGAACCACGAATGATGTTTAGGAGTTGGTCGATGTTGGCGGCCATGAGGCCTGCCAGAGATTGTGGCATTAGAGACCGTTGATATTGCTAGCATTCAGTTAAATACAAGCAGCCCCTAACACCATGCTCCCCATCCTCACGCTGGTAGGCCGGCCCAACGTGGGCAAGTCGACCCTGTTCAACCACCTGACTAGAACCCGGGATGCCCTGGTAGCCGATTACGCCGGCTTGACCCGAGACCGCCGTCACGGCATCGGTCGTGTTGGCCCCAACCCCTATATCCTGATTGACACCGGAGGCCTAAGCGGGGAATCCACGGGCCCAGCCAGCGCGGTAGAGCAACAGATTACCCACGCCCTGGTGGAGGCTGATCACCTACTGTTCCTGGTAGACGCCCGTGATGGCTGCACCGGCACTGATCTAGAGATCACAAAACGCCTCCGCCGCACGGGTAAAGCCATCACCTTGGTGGTCAACAAAGCCGACCATGGAGATCCGGCCCTGGCCACGGCGGAGTTCTACCCCATGGGCCTGGGCGAGCCGTTAGCTATCTCCGCGATTCAGGGCTGCGGGGTGAAGGCGCTCATGGATCGGGTATGGAAGGGGCTTCCGAATACCTGGCCGAATGCAACCATCCCGATGCCCGAGAACGGTGGCACCCGAATCGCTATCGTAGGCCGGCCGAATGTGGGCAAGTCCACACTGGTCAACCGGTTGCTGAGCGAGGAACGGCTGGTGACCTGCGATGCCCCGGGTACCACCCGCGACAGCATTGAGGTGCCCTTCAAGCATCAGGGCAAACCCTATACCCTGATCGACACCGCCGGGGTGCGACGGCGTGCCAAGGTTCAGGAGATAGTAGAGAAATTTAGCGTCGTCAAGACCCTCCAGGCCATCGAGCAATGCAATCTGGTCATCCTGGTCCTTGACGCCCGGCAGGGCATCAGTGAACAGGACGCCACGCTCGCTACCCATATCTTGGACAGTGGCCGCGCCTTAGTGGTAGCGGTCAATAAGTGGGATGGGCTCAGCGACGAGGAACGTGCCTGGGTACGCAACGCCCTTGATCGGACCTTGGGGTTCCTGAATTTTACCGCGGTCCATTACATCTCCGCCCGGCACGGCAACAGCGTGTGGCGACTACCGGAAGCGGCGGACCGAGCCATCGCAAACGCCACCCGCGACCTGGGCACTCCAGAGCTGACCCGTATTCTCGAAGAGGCGGTGCAGGGACACCCCCCACCGCTCATACGCGGGCGCCGCATCAAGCTGCGCTACGCCCATCAAGGGGGACGTAACCCCCCTATCATCGTCATCCACGGCAACCGGACGGCGGCGGTACCCCATGCCTACCGGCGCTATCTCATCAACTGCTTTCGCCGCCAACTCGACCTCACCGGAACCCCCCTGCGGCTCGAATTCCGTACCGGAACCAACCCTTATGCAGGACGTCGTAACCGCCTCACTCTCAGCCAGCAACGTAAACGTGCCCATCTCAATCGGAAGACGCGAAGGGTATAAGATGTAGTGAGTACAACGAACCGTTTCTCTGCGTCTTCAGAGTCTCTGAGGTTATTTCCAAGTTTGTAATTCTTTGGAATTGGGTCTTACTCCGGAACCACAAGCGCCTATAGAACCATGATTGCCGACAACACTTACCGCACGACTAAACAGGTATTCGACTCCTTTATATGGTGATGATAAATCGGTTCCGCGTCCACAAGCGAAAGCGATGTGGTTGTTGACAGAGATCGATAAATTCAAAACGGTTATCCTTGATTCCGAGGCCGTTGAAACCAGCCGATGAGACATTTCGAGTTCTGAACAGGTTTGGCTGTTTTTTGGGGAATGTGTTAGTTGTGGACCTGGGCTTGGCGTCCGATGATGGTATCGGCTAGGTGCTCAGCAGAGCCGAAGCGGGCGGTGGCCAGGACCGCAGCGGCGCGCTGATTTGAGGCGTTCGATCATGCCGTTAGTTCGGGGAGATCTTGGGCATGAACGTGCACGAAGCCCATTGGAAGATCTTCGCCGGCTTGCCAGCGTTTTAAGCCTTGGTTCGAAACGCCGGGGCGGTGCAGACGGCGGTCCAAACCCGGGCGGGACACCTCACCTCATCGTGGGTCACCGCCAGTAGGCCATCCAGGGACAAAGCAAAAGGGTTGTCTCACGCAACGCCTCCACCACACTGAGGGTTGTATGCGGTCTGGCAGGCCCGCTGCGCTGGTGCGCCGATCACTAGGCCGAGTACCAACCCTTTCCGGTGGAGCTACGCCCGACGCACGGTGTATCCTTCTTTCCCCGCTTGGTGAGGGGGCGTTTGAGGCCGCCGACGTTGCTTGCGTTCCAGACTGATTTAGCGTGGTGGAAAATTAAGAGTTCACGGGGTATATGGAAAAAGGGTAACCGAGTTATTGACTTTGTTGTGATGTAAACCCACGCTGATTCTGACATAATTTACAGCATTCTAGCAAATTCGATGGTGGGGTTGCGACTGGCCTGTAACCCAGAGCATTAGCGTTCAGGTCGAGCAGTTGCGGGGTAGCCTTGTTCCAAGACCCACCATACAAGACTCGCGTTCCAACCCAGGCTCCAAGGCCAAGGCCAAATGCCCCTTGTTCGTGTCCCCACTACCCTTGTACTCGCAGCCCTGTTACTCGCAGCCTGTGGCGAACCGCCGCCACCGACCATCAATCTCTACCGCACCATCCAGGACGGCGATTTGGACCAAGTCAAACGCCACATTTACTGGGGTACGGATATCGACCAGGCCGGTCCTTGGGATGAGCTGCCCCTGCATGTGGCGGTCCGGCATGGGCGTCTTATCATCGCCAGTGAGTTGCTAAGAAATGGCACGGACCCGAACGCCATGAACCGAGCAGGAGAGACCCCGCTGCAAATTGCCCTGATCGCGGGTAAGACCCAATTGGCCGCCATACTCCTTGAGGCAGGCGCAACGGATGACCCCCAGGCGCTGTTGTTTGTCCTCGTCCGGGTCGGCGTAGACGACCGGGATTCCCTGGCGTTCTTGACGCAGCGCGGCGCAGATGTCAGTGCTGAGGACCGGTCGGGCACCACGCCCCTGCACATCGCAGTCGGCGACGGACGGCGGTTGTTAGCCAAGCGCCTGATCGATCTCGGCGCAAATGTGGACGCTCTGGATGGCAGTGGAAGGACACCCCTCTCCATTGCAACTGAGAACGGCAACCGGCCCATCATCGATCTGCTTGAACGCTTCGGCGCTCGGGTTGAACCGACAAGGTCCACACGCTGACGCATAATCCGGACATGAGAAAGGCGAGGGGGATACCAGAATGGTGGAAACGATAGACGAACTCACGGTCAGCTACAGCGAGGCAGAAACCGAGATCGTCCAGGAGCTGGATAAGGCGATCCTATCCAAAGGTAGCTGGGCCACGGTGCTCTTCCGCTATCGGGAGTGGGACAGCGTCAAGGAGACCTACGGCCCAGAGAAGTACAGCATCCGCCGCTATCAAAAGCGCGGCGGCGAGTTCCGCCAGCAGTCCAAGTTCAACATCTCCAGCAAGGCACAGGCACAGGTGTTGATCGATGCCCTTCAGAAGTGGCTCGATGGGCACTAGGTCATGTTGATGGTTAGGAAGGTTCACACAGCTGATTCTAGAATAATCAAACGGCTAGCGTATAACACGCTGTGCGGACCGCTTGAACCGTGGCCATTTAACCCATAGAAAAGTTAGAATGTCAATGTGATCTAGTATAAGGTTTCATGTTACCTCTCATATTAGAGATCCTATTTTATATTTTATATCATTATGCTATAGATACCCAAGAGCGATTCCCAAGCAGAGCACGGACTGCTATCAGATAAACCAACGTTTGTCTTTGAGAATAGGGTCGGACTAAGAAAAAACCTCTGGTTGCAAAATATTATCCGAGTATCCCTATGGGGGTAAAGCGTGGAGTCTACGACGCGATTAATTATATGGGTATGGCTTATTGCAGCTTCATTCAGCGCCTATCCGACGATCAGGTTTACCTGCGTAGGCCCTGGCTTAGGCGTGGGTGCCCTTGCGTTGATACTGGTTATATTTGGGGCCATATTACCGGCCTTATTTACCATCTTCTGGTATCCGCTCAAACGCATGTTGTAACGTTGGAAGCAAAGATGGACCGGAGAAGATGCCGACAAGGGATGAATCATGTGGAGAAGTACTCCCCATTTTGGGGATGATCTGGCTAACTGCATTGGCGGGCTTCATCTGGGACACTGCTATGCTTCGTTACGATATATTCCCAGCTCGCCTGCTTAAGCCTTCCCATCAAGCAAATCATTACATCCTGAAGGGGACACTTGGTCCATAAGAGATCACCTGTACAGCGATTGTGGGACAAGTTAGTATCCAACCCCTTCGCCTTTGCCACGAACCCATCCCTCTTCCCTATGCAACTCCGGTTCAGATCCGTAGATATCTTATTCCGATCAAGGGCCGAATGTACGGTTCCTTAATCAGGCCCGGAATTATTCGGATCCCAGTCGGAGGGAGTGTTTTCTCATCTACGGGGCTTCGTGTATTGAGGATACCCACCAGGGAGCCGTTCTAATTTCTACAGGAGGCCAAATACTGCGGGGTTGGTCTATAAAACCCTGGGAATATCGATAGCCGGATGGTGATATCGGTTTGGCACTGTCGAAGACTGGAGGTTTGGCAACCAATACCTATGGTGTACTGACGAGTCACTAGTTGATACGGTGAAAAGAGGTGGGAAGCCAAGCAGATAATATAAACCGTGTTAGACAGGCCCAATATTCCTACCAACTATAACTCCTAGCATCATGATATCACCTATCATGATGGGGAGGTTTTATACCTTCTTCAGGCCGGGAATCGTATCCGTAGACGAGAACGTGGGAGATATCAACCAGCGGATACACCTGCCGGGGATTATTCGATGGGTATTGTCTAGCACTCCCTCGATACGAGATTCTAAAGGTATTGCGTCCTAATAATGTGGCTGGAATGAATAAAATTAATTTGTATGGATTGACTGTCGATGATCCCTCTCATCCAATAGGTCGACGTCCTGTTCCAAGACCTTGAGAATGGCTTCGATGGTTTTCTCGCGAAAGATGAATTTGGTTTTCGTAATCCAAGCCAAAGGCATTTGAGATCCTGTACATAATCCTGTGTACAGCTGTCCAGTTTGACATACGACTTTCCATTACGATTCCTCTATTGGTTGGCGCTAAGTAATCCGGCGATCCTTGCAACCATTTTTGATATAGAACGAGAACTCTTTTCCAAGGAACCGATTAAGTCCATCCAAGCCAAGCACATTTTTGTGAGTGGTCTTGCAAGGTTTGGTACAATGATATCCAGGTGGGCACTTTAACGATCCCAAGGCGTCCAGCTCCTTGACCTATCAGGATATGCCATTCGTAAAGGGCACCTTGCAAAATTGAATGTGCTGGAGGTTTACCGACGCTCGTATGATCTTATGACTACAAGTGTGGGCGGGTAGAACGGCGGTCAACTTACTGAACCCTTTCACCAAGCAATGCCTGAACCGGGAATTTTTCAAGGTGCCCTTGAGAATATACACAGTATGCACACAGACTCGATAGATAGCAGCTCGGAGGTCCTGCTGGTCTTCTGCACCTGTCCGGACGAAGAGACCGCGACCAGGATCGCCAAGACACTGGTGGTGGAGCGGCTGGCCGCCTGCGTCAATCGGTTGCCTGCCCTGGCGTCCGTATATCTGTGGCAGGATAAGGTGGAACACAATACCGAGACGCTGTTACTGATCAAGACGACAAACGCCCGCTTTGACGCCTTGTGCACCCGTCTTTGCGCGCTGCACCCTTACGATCTGCCTGAGGTCATCGCCATCCCCGTGACCAGGGGCCTGTCTGCATACCTGCAGTGGGTTACTGCATGTACCTGGGTAGAGGTCTGACCTTCCTGCTGCTGTTTCTACCGCCTCTCGCTGCCCCAGTGGTGATGGCGGGCGGAGGAATATTTCTCCCCTCTGACCAGACATTTCACGTCTTGAGCCAAGTGCCTGACCCCGGAATCCGCCGCGTATCCTGGAACCTCAGCCAAGCGTTGGGCTTCGGAACGGAAGATGACATCCCGACGGTGGAACAGGCCTTTCGCTTTACCGCCGAAGTTGCAGCCCCAGACCGTCTTCGGCTCACCTGGGACATCGCGGGCGGGACCTTTCTCTACCAGGAGAAGATCCAGATCACCGTGAAAAATGCCCCGAGCGTCGCTCTCGGCTCCTATGAACTGCCGGAGCCGGAGGTCAAGTCCGATACAGTACGTCCGGACGGCACCATTGGCGACGTGGCTATCTACCATCACCACATCGACTTGTCGTTACCGCTACTGCGTAGCTCGACGGAACCGACCAGCCTAGCGCTGGTGGTAAAGTATCAAGGCTGTGCTGAACGTGGGATCTGCTATCCTCCAGTCACCCGGCGAGTCGGCCTGGACCTGCCTGCTATCACCCAAGTCGCCAACGTCGCCACACCCCAGGCTCGAGCGCCGGGTGCAGATACGGCACCCTCGGGGGCCATGAGTGACAGTGAGCCGCTTTCCAAATCTGATCGGATCGCAGCCGTACTGGCCGGCGGAAATCCGTGGGCGACAGCAGCCCTGTTCTTCGGCTTCGGCCTGCTGTTAGCCTTTACCCCCTGCATCTTTCCGATAATCCCTATCCTGTCTGGCGTCATCGCCGGTCAAGGCGCGGCCATCACTACCCGCAAGGCATTTATACTGTCCCTGGTCTATGTGCTCGCCATGGCCCTGGCCTACGCCGTCGCCGGAGTGCTGGCGGGCCTGTTCGGTGCTAATCTGCAGGTAGCTTTCCAACACCCTTGGAGCCTCAGCCTGTTTGCCCTGGTCTTCGTGGCTCTGGCCTTGTCCATGTTCGGCTTCTACGAGCTGCAGCTGCCCTCCAGGCTGCAATCCAGGCTTGCCGCCATCAGCAACCGTCAGGAAGGCGGGACTCTAGTCGGGGTAGCCGTCATGGGTTTTCTCTCGGCCCTGATCGTCGGCCCCTGCGTCGCGCCGCCCCTCGCTGGTACCCTGATTTTTATCAGCCAGACCGGCGACTGGCTGCTGGGCGGGGCCTCCCTGTTTGCCCTCAGTCTAGGCATGGGAGCCCCGCTGATTGCCATCGGTACCTCGGTGGGCAAACTGCTGCCCAGGGCAGGTGTCTGGATGGGCGCGGTGAAGGCCGTATTCGGTGTGGCCCTGCTGGCTGTGGCTATCCTGCTGCTGGAGCGTATTCTGTCCCCCGCCGTCGCTATGGCCTTGTGGGGGGTGCTACTGATCTGCTCAGGGGTGTATCTGGGTGCCTTACAGCAATTGCCACCCGCAGCAAACGGCTGGGGTAGGCTGTGGAAGGGCCTCGGTTTCTGCCTGCTCACCTACGGCGTGCTAATGCTGGTGGGTACAGCCACGGGTAGTAGGGATACGGTACAACCCCTGCGCGGACTCGGCCTGGGGAGCGGCAAGGTCGTCGAGCGACAGGCCGTTTTCAAACCCATCAAGTCAGTCGCGGATTTGGAGCGGGAGCTGGCCGCCGCCAAGAGTGCCGACAAGCCGATTATATTGGATTTCTATGCGGATTGGTGTGTGTCCTGCAAGGAACTGGAACGCTATACATTCTCCGACCCGACGGTGATCGCCAACCTCGATCGCTTCGTTCTGCTGCGGGCGGACGTCACCGCCAATGATAAGCAAGACCGGAGATTGATACAGGGCCGTTTCGGCATTCCAGGACCACCGGCTATCCTGTTCTTTGATGCCAAAGGCCGGGAGCTGCGCGGCTATCGGATAATCGGCTTCAAATCGGCGCGGGAGTTCGTTGACCACTTGCGTAAGCTGGGTGGTGTTGACATTTAGTATCGTTCTTATCGACATCTGCCGCCTGGAAGGTGGCGCTCCCAGCGATAGACTTTTGCAACACCCTCTTTAGTCGAGATGACATGCAGTACTGTTGTTACCTGACAGCCAACCATTTGGCTGCTCGGTGGTGACCACCATAGCTCCTTCACGACGCGACTGCTTTGGGAGCCCTATGCGAGGACGACAGAGACGAACCTCCGGAGGCCCTGGGACGGTATTCTGGACGCCATCAACGACCGCCGCGATCAGGGTTCATTCGTCGGAACGATCTTGAATCATTTGGCATTGGTTGTGGAATCTGACTAAGTGATTCGTCACGAACCTTAAATAGAGTCAGGATTTACAGGATATTTGCATTTGGCGTACCGCCTGTATGAATCGATCCAGCCTTGGGTGTAGGCTGTCTCTGGCTCCCACGCTGGGGTGTGGTATGGTACATGTCGCAACGGTCGCGCTGTCGCCTGCTCAACCGATACCACTGACGCGAAAACACTGCACCAAGCCATTGCAGGAACGGTCGAGGAAGGTTCAACAATTCACACTGACGAGCATCGGTCATATCACGGACGTAGGAGTGTCAAGCATAGCTCCGGCGAATATGTTGGCTCTGGAGATATCTCGACGAATAGCGTTGAGAGTATGTGGGTAGTCCTAAAACGCGGGCTATATAGAGCGTAACGGGCTAATGGTTTCGTAGATCGGATTTTCCATCACCACATCATTACATATTCGGAGGAGCCATGAAGTTGTACTCTTGCATCACTTGTAGAAACCGGAAAATTCATACCGCTGATGTATCTTGAATGCATATTGAACAAATATGCATTCATCTTCCCATGAGGAATAATTTGCCATCAGTAACTCTTTTTATAAAGAGTTCACTACTAATCCACAATTCCCGTTCTCTTTCTGGGAGAAATCTAGTGAATATGGCATTCTGTGAGAGAGTATATCCAATTATCCAACGCTTTCATGAGAGTTCCTATTCAGCTGAAATAGCATCAATCCTGCTGTACTGATCCTCAGCAGAACTATATCACTATCGTGGACAGTCTCTTTAGGCATTTCTAACCGCCTGAAGAGAGGCGCTGTTATGAGCAATTTCCATTTGTCGTACCGTATCATCGCCATTCCTCACTCTGGTACCTCCGTAAGATATATATCTCTTTACCATCGGTTCTCTCCTTCATCCAATGTTACATTCCTAGGATTCGAACAAATGACCCTCTGCTCTCCAGACAATTTACTACCAGTAGAGAACTCTGTCATCTTCTTGAAATTTACGACTACCACGTTGATTCTACAGGCAATCTTACGAATGGCTGGAAGGGATTACTTGATGATTCAGAAGCGTTTCCGGTCTAAATATCAACACGACCTAAACAGGGAACCTATGCGTCCTTCGCACCTTTGCGGTCCTATCTCCCGTAAGTACCCCCGACTATGAGCTGGATTGAGTTTGCGGCCTATCTGGGCACCGGGATCTGTGCCGGCTTGACAGCCGGGCTGCTGGGGGTGGGAGGCGGTATCGTCGTGGTACCCGCGCTGGTTTGGGTCTTCTCTGGAGCTGGATTCGCCGCAGAGTGGAGCTTCCACCTTGCTGTGGGGAGGACCTCGCTTGCGACCCTCATCGGGACCGGCAGCGCATCGGCCTATTCGCACCACAGGCGCGGTGCTGTGTGCTGGGATCTGGTCCAGACCCTGGCACCCTGGTTAGTCATCGGTGCCTGGATCGGCACGGCTGGCGCTGGGTTGCTGGATGCAACCTGGCTCCGGCACCTTTTTGGGCTCTTTCAACTCTATGTGGGCCTGAATATGCTGTTCGAGCGCACATCCAAGGTAAGCCCCGTAAACTGCCTAGCACATCGGTGACGGGTCTGGTCGTTACCGGAATCGGTTCCCTCTCAGCACTGTTGGGCATCGCAGGCGGGGACCTTGACGGTGCCCTTTCTGACCCCGCTCGGGTCCTGGATATCCGCCAGGCGGTCGCGACTGCAGCCGCGTGCGGGCCATCCATCGCCCTGGCTGGTCTCTTGGGGTTCGTAGTGGTTGGTTGGGGACATGTGGGGCTACCCCCCGGCAGCACCGGCTTTGTCTACTGGCCAGCGGTGGCCGGGCATCCTGCTTGCCAGCATGCCGTCTGCCCCTGTCGGGGCGCGCCTTGCACATACCCTTCGGCTGCCGGTACTCAAGCGGGTCTTCGCCATACTGGTACTGCTAGCAGCGGCAAAGCTGCTATCGGGATGACGGAACCGGTAGTGGATAAATTTTACGGAACAAGTAGTCACAGGCTCGTTAAGAGTTACCCACCGTTTTAGCTTTTCCAGATCTTCAAGCGCTTTCTGCGTGAAGCTCATAGACATTGCGGGGCTGCAATACCGGACAAAAAAGGAAACCCAGAACGCCGTTTGTCCCTCACCGCAGGCTGATACAGAAGGAGTATTAGACACCTTCAACATCTGAATCCTTGGATATTTATTTCTCACAACATCAAGATAGCCAGCTGAGGTCATCTCTTTCTCCAACAATCAATCCAGTCATTTCAGCTTCTGATTCCTCCATTACCACGCGTAATTATCTATATTCTCCCATCAATTCCACCATCATTACCCTGCCTTGTTGTAGCAAAGCCATCAACCATTTCAACATCCCATCGTTGAAACCGGTATTTATCTCTCCCCCATGAATCTTCTGCCCCCTCTCTGTTTCTGGTATCCCATCAACTTTATAATCGGCTCCTCCAACAAGTCTATGTTAATTCAATTATGAAGTTCCAATGGTTTTTGTGTAGAGTATTCAACAAACTCTATTGGAGTTCGCATTAAGAACGTTAATTGTCTACCAGACTCCAGGAACTTTCCCAAGCTTATGTGATATATATACTTTATCAGCCCCTTTATGCTTCCCCTGCATTGTGTCATCCTTTCTATTTTCACCTGTTGCAGTATAAGGAACCATGATATCATCAAAAAAACGGGAACTATTAGATTTACTGTAAAATAGAACAACATCATTCCGTCTTGGAAACCCCTGTAATGGAGAACCACTACCTTTACAGAACCATACGATCTCATCCCTACAATTTTTGTATCCAGAGATAGCGTCTATGAGAGTTTTAACATAATGACCTGCTGTCAGATCAATGACCGTACATATTTACGGATATAGTGATTATGCTGTCCATACCAACCGCGTTTCACAAGAGCCACAAGAGACGAAGATCCTTCTATGGTGTTAGGATGCGTTCACCAACTAACGTATCTAACTGCATGATTCGTTACGGCTCGCTTTATCTTCATCTCTACTCTGTTGTATCCCTTGTATTCATCTATCATTAGTAAACTACCGACAAGAACCTCTTTCATGAGTATTATCCCTATCCTCTGATTTGTTGCTCTTATATGGCTTGCCGCCGACATAACACTCGTCAACTCCTACGAATCCTCGCAACAAAAAAACATCGGCCTCCATTATTGTTTTCCCAATTCGAGTCTGTAGATATCAAGAAGATTCTTGGTCTATCTTAAGATCGAGGATTAACTGATAACTGGAACTACTTGTTTTGACATTCAGTACCAAAGCGATAGCGAGGAACCATTCTTACAGCGGGATTCTTGTCTTCTGAAAGATTGTGCCAGACAGCACATTGAAGCTAGACTTGAAATCATGGCAAAGACAGCTTTCGTAGCCATGAGAGAGGTTCGAGTTTATCGAGATTTTATTCAAGTAATCCAAGAAGAAGACCAAGCCGCGAGTTATCGAGTTATATGATGTTTTTGTGCTATTTTGTATGTATTGGGGAAGTGGCTACCAATGACGAATGCTACCCCATGATTTCCCGGAATGGCAGGTAGTGTATAGTTAATTCTGTCACTGGAGTCATAAAACTTTCGGATGGTGAGCTAAGCCGGCTTGGGCAGGCATTAAAAAGCAGAACAGAAAGGTTATGACGCGGGCAAGAAGGTATCTGGCATCAAATAGCACATTGCTGTGGATACGCAAGGGCTTCCCCATGCGATAGCAGATGTTACCGACAGAGCAGGCGCCTCGGTGGCTTTCTCTAACCACCGAGACAGCTTGTTGGAAGTGACGAACGTGCGATTATACGGGATATCCATTCGCCATGCCGTACAGAACGTACTGGGGGCTACAGTAGAGGTCGGCAGGCGAAACACTCCCAAACGATGGATTGTCGAGCGCTCGTTTACTTAGTTGAGAACGTGTCGAAGGTTATGAAAAAACTGCGAGCGAAAACTCAATACCAGCTTGCAATTTGTGAGCTTGGCTTTACCTGGAATTGTCACTCTATAGATCGTAAACAGGCTCTAAGCACCTGTCTGCGATCTTGACATTAAAGTAAACGTCCAACTCCATCAGAATCACGAACCACACCGGCAATTCGTCTGGAATTACAGGCCCAGCCCCAGTCGGTTACCAACCAGGAGTTAGCGCAAGCCTACAGCCTCAACCGCCACACGGTTGCGAATGGCGTCGATGCTTCGCACCGCCCGCTAACGGCTTCATACGATCCTCAGTGTGGTGGTGGCGTTACGTGAGACCCTCCTGCCACCCCTAGGTAACCCATGATTTTAGGAGAAAGGCACCAAGACGCCGGGATGTGAGGTACCTGCTTCAGATGCCAAACTACGACCAACGCAGCGACCTGGATGCTGCTAGTGATCACGCCACTTGCTAGGCGTATGCGGGACATAAGTCAGTATGGTCTGCGAGCGGCTTCCTCAAGTTAGTTCTTAGACATCCTCTTAGTCTTCCGAACGCTCAAAGGCGTCCTGGAGCTGCTTTTGGATGCTTGCCGGGACCACCTCATAGTGACTCAGCTCAATCGTGTAGGTGCCTTCGCCGCCGGTCATGGATTTGAGCCGCGATTCGTAGCCCTCCAGCTCCGCCAGCGGGGCCTCGCCATTGATGGTGATCTGACCTAGGCTCTTGGTCTCGCTGCCGCTGATGCGTCCGCGGCGACTCGAAAGATCCCCCGCCAAGTCGCCTATGGCGCTGTCCTGGGCCAGGATATGGATCTTGACGATGGGTTCGAGGATCACTGACCTGGCCTTATCCACAGCGTCCTGAAAGGCCTTCTTGCCAGCAGTGGCGAAGGCGATGTCCTTGGAATCCACCGGGTGATACTTGCCGTCATAGACGGTGACCCGGATATCCTGCATTGGGTAGCCCGCCACGGCACCCTCCTGCAGGACCTGGCGCACACCCTTTTCCACGGAGGGAATGAACTGGCCTGGGATGACGCCGCCCACTACTGCATCAACGAACTCGAAGCCCTGACCCCGTTCCAGGGGTTCGATACGCAGATAGACCTCGCCGAACTGACCAGCGCCACCGGTTTGCTTTTTGTGCCGATGGTGCCCTTCAGCCGGGGCAGTGATGGTCTCCCGATAGGCGATACTCGGCGGTTTGGTGTCCACCTCCACATGGAACTGCTCCGCGAGGCGTCGTAACAGCACCCGCAGGTGCAACTCACCGAGCCCGCGCATGACGGTCTCATTGGCTGCGGCGTTATGCTCCATGCGGAAACAGGGGTCTTCCGACTCCAACTTATGCAGGGCGTCGGTGAGCTTCTGTTCGTCGCCGTGCTTGATAGGCGTGATGGCCAAGCCGAACAGAGGGACTGGACACTCGATCGGGCGCAGGTGATAGTGGTCCTCGTCGTGGGAGTCGTGAAGCACTGCATCGAAGTGGATATCTTCCACCCGGGCTACCGCCAGGATGTCGCCCGGCCTGCCCGCTTTCACCTCGATCTGCCCGTTACCGTGCAGACGGAACAGGTGATTAACCTTGAACGCCTTGCGGACGTCGTCGATGAAGAGCTGGGTGTCCCCAGTAATCTGGCCCTGGTGGATACGAAAGATCCCAAGTTTGCCGCGAAAGGGGTCGTTGATCACCTTGAAGACATGGGCCAGGGTATGCCTCTCGGGGTCCGGGCTGATGTCAACGGGCTCCGCATCGGCCCCCTCGCCCTTCACATAGGGGGGCGGGTTGCCTTCGGAGGGGTTCGGCATCAGCCAGACCAAGATATCCAGCAGCTCGTGGATGCCACTGCCGGTCTGGGCCGAGACGAAGCAGATCGGGATTAGATGGGCCTCGCGCAGAGCCTTCTCGAAGGGGACGTGCAGCTGCTCCGGTGTCAGCTCCTCGCCCTGCTCCAGATAGAGCTCCATGAGTTCCTCATCGACCTCGACCACTTGGTCAATAATCTGACTGTGGGCTTCCTCGGTGGAGGAGAAGTCGGTTGCATCACCGCTGGATTGGAAGAAACAGTCGATCACCCGCTTGCCACTGTCCGCCGGCAGATTGATGGGTAGGCATTCAGCACCGAAGGCGTCATGGATCTGAGTGGTCAGCTCGCCCAGGTCTACCCCCTCGGCGTCGATCTTGTTGACGATGATCATCCGGCACAGGTTGCGATCTTCGGCTGCCTTCCACATGCGCTGAGTGATGGGCTCGATCCCAATGCGGGCGTTGATTACGACGGCGGTGGTCTCCACCGCGGGCAACACCGAGATGCCGCGGCCCAGGAAGTCGGGAAGGCCTGGAGTATCGATCAGATTGACATGCTTACCCTGGGTCTCGAAACTGGTGATGCCCACGTCGAGGGAGTGCAGGTGCTCTTTCTCCAGGGCATCGAAATCGCAGACGGTGGTACCTTTCTCGACACTTCCCGGCTCCACGATGACCCCGGTGGCAGCAAGCAGGGCCTCCACCAGGGTGGTTTTACCGGCATCGGAATGACCGACCAGGGCGATATTGCGGACGTCCTCGGCGTTGTAATCGGGCATCAAACGGACCTTCTTCGGGGTAGAGGGCGCGGCCCATGGGCTACGCATCCGGGGTTATGTCGAATTGATTAAGTATATCGTAACCGATCCGTCACGGTAGGCTTCATGACAGATGAAGCAGAGTGGGCACGTATAAATCTTGTTCGAGGAGCTGTTGACATTCATCGTTCACGATCCGATTGCAGCCCTTTTCCGCGCTGACTGCGTTGCGGCTCGTCAAAATAGGCCGGCTATTCCTCCTCGCCGCGCCTAGTAGCACGCAAAATTGCTCGCAATCGCCGGGGCTGTCCTAGCTAAGCGAGATGCTTGGGCTAGGATTGCAGGATGTATGCGAGAAGAAGCCGGCTCAGTGGTTGGAAGCGTGATCGTTTGATGGAGCACTTTGTGGCGGGGACGACG
>Ga0066188_1000043_pt1 | contig 21621 bp, 21 predicted proteins | sample WorMetHERISLAND2_FD_61185 | JGI IMG/M metagenome (GOLD analysis project Ga0066188, IMG submission 61185) | Marine gutless worms symbiont microbial communities from Max Planck institute for Marine Microbiology, Germany - Olavius loisae HERON... | ecosystem: Host-associated > Annelida > Digestive...
GGGGGATGGGTGCCAGGACACCGTCGGGGATCGGGGGGAACGCCGGTAACCGGATGGCTGCCGGCGTCGATGATCTGCAATTGGCCCCGATTTTGGTTTCTTCCCTATCCGTCCAGGTGCATCTCACGTAGCAACTAGTGAGGGAGGCAGGAAGGTCCCCCGCGCCGCTTCCTGGTCCGGATTCCTGTCAAAGGTTTCAGGGCGACGATCAGGTCACTCGTGCCAAGATATCTCCCCTTTGAGTAGAGGTAGGTGCCTGCCAGGGGCGAGTAGGCTAGGCTCGGCGCCATCAGATCCGGATCCATCAGGATTACCACCTTGCCGTGGCTGGCCCAGTAGGCCCCGAGATTGCTTGGGAGGGCGGTGCACCCGACGCCGCCCTTGAAGGAAGAAGAAGCCGATGATTCTCATCACTACTCAGGGGGATAGTTAGCCGGTTTAGGACGCAACACTAATGGGCGTAGGAGATTGGAGGCGACTCCGAGCGGGTACAGTTTCCTCTGTCCTGAGTTGGAATAAGCGTAAAGTCCAGTGCTATCCTTCAGTTCGCCGGCTATCTTCAAGTCTGGGTATGCCCAAGTGGACTCGGGTAGGCAACGCTTTTCCGGTTTCAAGTCGGAAAACTCCAAGCCTGGCAGTATTCTCCGGAGTGGGTTTGAGTCGATAGAGGTCTTGCTCCAGGTGGTCCAAGTATTCCAGTCCATCAGCCAGAGATCCAGGTCGGCTGCGGCAGGCCGATCTCAAAATGCCCCCAAAGCTAGGTACGCAGCCAACCCGCCAAGTGTCCTGAGCGGCGGACATCGAAGGTGCCGACTGGTTGGCCTAGACGATCAATCGCTTGAGACCAACGTCGTGAGTCAATGCATCTTCTAGCATCCACGACTACTCGACGTAACTGTTTCTGGGCGGGTCATCCCGATCTATTCTCAATTGCTCGTACAGATGCAGTAGCAAGAGGCCGGTATCCGGCTCTCACCCCAGGGGTCGGGAAGATCCAGGCTCTGCACCGGCTCGCGCACACCATCCAAATGGGCGCGAATCACCTGTTTAACCGGATCGAAGGGGCTTCTTCACCCAGGAGACACTGATAAATTGGACTTTCCCTCATAATTCCAAGTCATGATGCAACGCAGGGGCGGCCTGTCCCCTGGAAGCTTACGGGCCTGGTAGGCGTCGGGACTACCTTTACCGCTTGCTCGATAGTGACTGGGATGTTAGCCGGAGGGTTCCCAGTGGGGAAGTAATCGTTCTTGAAGTTGGCGACTGCTTGCTGGTAACCAGGCTGTTCGGCCAGTAGTCGTGGGATCTTTGGTTCGCGAGACTTCATTTTGAATTGGTCGGGGGTGGTGGGTAAATTCTAAGTAGAAAAGTCTGCCTGGTTCTTTTTCTTCACTATTACAATCTGGAAGTAAAGTCGGTAGTCATAAGCTCGTTCAGCCCCTACTCCACCATTCCAGCAGGGATTGCCGGAGTCCAGGTGCTAGGACGGTAAGACATGCCATTTGAATTTAACCACTACCCGATCGCGATCTTGTAGGGCTTACCCGCGATCTCTTTCACCAACCGCGGAACTAGGTAGCCAGGCAGCAAGGTGCGTAGCTGATCGAGGATCTGAACCGCCGTCGTCTCGTCTAGCTCGAAATGTGCCGCGCCCAGGACCCGGTCAAGCAGGTGAAGATAGTATGGCACAGCGGCGCACTCGAACAGGGCCTCGCTGAGCGCTGCCAAACGGTGTGCACTGTCATTCACGCCGCGTAGGAGTACGCTTTGGTTGAGCAGTAAAACCCCGGCATTGCGTAACCCTTCCAGGGCACTTCGGGCTGCTGCTCCCAGCTCGCGGGCGTGATTGGTATGCACCACCACGACTGGCTGCAAGCGGCTCGTGCTCAAGATATAGCACAGACGCTCGGTGACCCGAGAGGGCAACACGATTGGCAGCCGGGTATGCAGGCGTAGACGTTTCAGGTGGGGTATCTCCCCGAGCTTGCCGATCAATATGGCAAGGGGGTTGTCGTCTAGCATCAGTGGGTCCCCCCCGCTCAAAATCACTTCGCGGATCGAATGGTCTTCCGCGAGTCGGCGGATGGCACCCGCGGCACGATCGGGTTGGGCGGAGTCCTCCCTGTAGGGGAAGTGGCGGCGGAAGCAGTGGCGGCAGTGAATGGCGCAGGCGCTGGTGAGCAGCAGCAGAGCGCGACCCTGGTATTTCCGCAGCAGGCCCGGGGTATGCACTGCTGCCTGCTCACCGACCGGATCGGTGCTGAAACCGGGCGGGCTCCAAAGCTCTTCTGCGAGAGGCAGGACTTGGCGCAGCAGGGGATCCTGGGGATCCGACAGTGTCATGAGCGCCACATAGCTGCGTGGGACCAGGAGTCCGAATCTCTTCGTCGCCTCGCGTGCTGCGGGGAGCAGTCCCCGGTCGAGATTCAGGGTACTGATAAGCTCTTCTGGGCGGGTGATTGCTGTGCTCAGCTCCTGCTGCCACGCATGACGAGTGCTGGGAAGCTTCTTACCAATTTTCTTAAGTGTTTGGGTAATGGCTCAACCTCCCCTGTGATTGCCCCGTCCCTGGTACTGGATTCCGGCACTTCCTGCCAGAATGACGTGGTAAGGTCTAGGGGATTACAACCGGTGACGGTTATAATCAGGAACCAAGAAAGGCAGCGAATGCCGCGACTATCCGAAACCAGCGATGTTGATCTACCTTCATGGCCTTAACAGTTCCAATCAATCCAAAAAGGGAAAGGTGCTGCGCGAGCGGTTGGCACCCAGCCGTGTCTTGGTGCCGGCTTATCCCGCCCATCGACCGGATGCGGCCATCGTAAAGCTCAGCGATTTTTTCTGCAGGCTGCCCGAGGAGCCGCTGCCTCTCGTCGTCGGCAGCTCCATGGGCGGCTTCTACGCCCAGTATCTGGCCCGACGGTTTACCTTTGCGCATCTATTTCTCATCAACCCGGCACTCACGCCCTGGTATCTGCTGCGGGGCTTCGATGGTACGTCCCAGACTACTGCCTATGGTGAGACCTATGTCGTCGATCAGGATCTAATCAAGGGTACCCGAAAATATGGGATCAATACCCCCTGCGATGAGGTCCCGACGACTCTGTTCTTGGACCAGGGCGACGAAGTGGTCGATTTTCGCATCGCCGAGTCCTTGTATCGCGATTGCGGTAGACTCCTGATCTTCCCTGGTGGGGATCATGAGTTCCAGCACCTGGAAGAGGCGATTCCTGTGATCAGGGAGGAAGCTGCGAGAGACTAAGTCGTGTTGATATTTAGAACCTGTTTACGCTTTTTGTGTCAAAGTGACTTTGACACAAGGGCAGCTTGAAAATACGTTGTTCATCAACGGCATGTCTGAATAATCAATGGATTAGAGTCACCTTGATCGGTGAACATACCTATTTTTCAAGCTGCCCATAAAGGAAGAAGGAGGAGTGATGGTAGTGAGTTAAGCTGGCTTGAGTAGGCATTAAAAAAATGTGGTTGGCGAGGTCCGTATCGACAGTGGTCGAGGCGAGAAGATAACTTTTGTGATCGTTGCTGCACAAAGCGTGAAGAATACAGATACCGCAGAGCAGAAGTGTTATGACGCGGGTAAGAAGGTATCTGGCATCAAATGACACATTGCCGTGGATACGCAAGGGTTTCCTCATGCGATAGCGAAGGTCACCGACAGAGCAGGTGCCTCGGTGGATTTCTCTAACCATTGAGACAGCTTGTCGGTAGTGGCGAGCATGCTAGTTGATGGTGGTTATACAGGGCAACCATTTGCCATGCCGTACAGGATGTACTGGGGGCTATGGTAGAGATCGCTGGGCGAAACGAACTGTATACCTTTGCAGTGACTCCTAAACGATGCGAGCGAAAACTTAATACCAGCTCACAATTTGTGACCTTAGCTTTCCTGGCCCTGGAATAACCTAGGTTTGGTTGATCAGTGCCATGACTTCCATAACCAACATCTCGTTGCGCTCATACTTGACCCACGTATAAAGTTCGAATTGCAGGCAGGCGAGAAGAGAACGACCAGCAACTCGGGCTCAGCCAAAGAATGATCGGAAGGAATCCCATCCGTTAGCCACTCGATCCAGCCGCAGGGATCAACCGGCACTTGCAACACTTGTATCAAGTGATCTCTGCGGTCGCGATACCCTTCTGGGCCTGCCCTCTTGAGCAGGCCCCGGGGTTTCTCGATGAAACGCAGCGGAATCAGCTCAATAACGGACCTTATCATGATCAGGGTAAGCTCCTGCCCGGTGTACAACCCCAACTCGTCACGAATGGCCTTGGATGGTCGGTATCGCCCTAAATCCCTTAAGCAAACAGCCGTTCGAAGATACGGAACCCCGCGACGTAGGTACCGATAGCCGACCCGAGCGTGGAGAACAGGAACACCAATAGGATGCGCGAGACCCGGTTACGCCACCAGCCTTTGATGATGGCAGTATCCTGGCGCAAGCACCTGAAGTCGCCGATACTGGGCCGACGTAGATAGAGCTCCACCGCGCCTGTGACCATACCGGCGCCGATGGTGGGATTCAGGGAGGTTATGGGGGCAGCCAGGAAGGCGGTGACTACCGTCAGTGGGTGACCGGCGGCGACGGCGGTACCCAGGGCGGAGAGGCTGCCGTTGATGAGTACCCAATCCAGCACGACCCGTAGACCAAGCCTCGGACTTTGGTAGAAGCCGTAGGCGAAGCCCCCGAGGACCAATACTGCGACAAGCCAGGGGATGAGCTTGGGCCAGCGTTGTGGTGATGGCAACCGGTCGAGCTCGGCGATCTCGGCCTTGGGGTCCCGCTCCGGTACCTCCTGCAGGTAGCCCGCCACGCCACTGAGGTGTCCCGCTCCGAGCACCGCAAGGACCTTTTCGTGGTGCTTGCCCGCGATCTCTTCGCGCAGCCTGGCGGCCATGTAACGGTCACGTTCCTCGATCAGGGGTACATAGAGGTTCCGGCGATCCTCGGCAAATTCGGCAAAGGTGGTCTCCAGCACATCACCTGCCTTGAGGCGCTCGATTTCTTCCTCCGTGACTTCCTCCCGGGAGAGCAAAGTCGCTAGCAGCCCCGAGAAGAACCCAAACCGCTTCCACCAATTGAGATTCCCAGCGGTCCGCTTCAAGGTGACGCCGATCTCCCGGTCTACCAACAACACCGGGAGCTGACGCTCCCGTGCCACCGTGATGGCAGCCCGCTGCTCAGCCCCCAGCTCGATTCCGAATTGATCCGCCAGCCGCTGTTGGTAGGCGGCTAGAGCTAGGCTCGCCACGACCATGTAAACGCGACCCTGACGGATCACGGAAAACAGATCCATACGCGCCAAGCCATCCGGGTCCATGAGCGCCCGGTGTCGGCTGGGACAGAGCTCGACGGCCACCGCGTCATAATCGCCACCTTGAAGCAGCTCGTGTACCTTGTCCGCGCTGGTGCGGGAGACGTGAGCGGTGCCTAACAGGGTCAGCTCGGAATCACCTAGGCGGACATTGATTCTCGGTTCCTCAGATGCATGCATGTTCAGCTTCAGGTCTTCGGGACGATCAGGTAGTGGCAAGGAGTGCCAATATGATACTAGATCGTGTTGACATCTAAGCCAGACAAATCAAGATTGAGGCACTCATCACGAACGCGAAGTAACACCCATCCAGCTTAATCGTAGCGCGCGGCGACACGCTGGAGCTATTTGACACGATCGAAAAAGTGCTCAACAAGATTACGAGCTCTGTAAACTTGGGGATCGAACTCGCGTGGGTATCAACTGGTTAGCGTGAGGAGGAATTACTGCATGCACTCCATGCAGTGGACCATCTCGCTCAAGGCCCGTGAATCGTAGGCTTTGTCGGCTACCACCTTCTTGGCCTCATGGCCAGCCAGTAACGGCTCGGGCTAGGTCAAATCATGGGCGTTGCTGGGCACTGAGCAGACACCGAACTTGATTCTCAATCCCATCGACGATGGACATGGAGCTTGGTGCTCAACCCACCACGGGACCGACCACTCCGGCCGCTTGGGCATCGCCTTTTTGGGTGCACAGGCCGCGTGCCGATGGACCCTGATCACTGCACTATCAATGAAAATTTCTTCAGAATCAGATTTCTTTGTCTACGGTCTGACGCTTTGCCTGGCAACGGGTGCTGAATCCGTTCCCATTGGTCATTACGCAATTTCAAGCGACTAAGTTGCGTGTAGTCTATCAACTTAGATGTCAACACGACATAGTTCTATTGACATTTATCTCTAACTAACTGTTCTTATATGCGTTCAAGTGTGGCCACAACGAAAGCGGTCTGTACAGCGGAACCTACTCTAACCGTTTGATTATTATAGATTCTTCTGTGTAGTCCCTCCTAAATGTCAGCACGTCCTAGTACAGCAGCACCGAAGTACCGATAACATCGTTTGGTTCCTCCACGGGATGACAATTTCGCGAGGATCCGCGTGATTCGTGGTTTTCCCCTGTCTTTTTACCGACCGGTAACACCTAACTTACTAATGACATTGCCTCGAAGCCGAGCGATGACGGGGGGTGTCGAGGGACGCACCCCGCGCCATAAGAAAAAGGACTCCGCAGCCTGCTCCACAAGCATACCCAGACCATCCAGGGCACAGGCAGCCCCGCGTTCCCTGCTCCAACGCAGAAAGGGGGTAGGCGCATCGCCATAGAACATGTCGTAGGTCCAGCCGCCCATGGCCAGACAGTCTTGAGGAATCGCAGGTACGCCCCCGCCGAGACTGGCAGAGGTCGCGTTGATGATCAGGTCGAAACGTCGTCCGTACAGCCCCTCCAACCCGCACCCGCTGACTCGATCCGTCGCAGTGGCCGTGGCTAGGCCCAACGCCCTGGCAGTGGTGCGGTTGGCGATGACCAAGGCATCCAGACCTGTTTCCAGGAGGGAGGGCAATACCCCGCGGGAGGCACCCCCGGCCCCGAGCAGGAGCACCCGCTTGCCATCGAAGCTGAAGCCGTGGTTCTCTGACAGATCCCGCACCAGGCCGATCCCGTCGGTGTTATCTCCGCCAAGGCGACCATCGGGAAGCAGGGTCAGGGTGTTAACCGCGCCTACGCGCTCAGCCCTGGTGCTGCGTTCGTCGACCAGTTCCCAAGCCTGCGCTTTGAAGGGAAGGGTGACATTCATACCCTGCCCACCCGCGACAAAGAAACGACGCACATCTCCGGCGAAGCCGTCCAGGTTGCCCAGGATGCGGCCATACACCATGGCGTGTTGGGTCTGGTGGGCAAACTCGGCGTGGACGAACGGCGACTTGCTATGTGCGATAGGATTGCCGATAATGGCGTACTTATCGGCCATGTTTACAGCGAGTGGTAGTGGCTAACTTTCAAGTAGTGGAGGTCTGCCAGACCCTAACCCGTCACTCCGGCAGGGAGTGACGGAACTCAGTGCCATGGATGGTAAAAACTGTGGGGGTTTGAATCATCAGGTCACACAACCATGCCACTTTAAATTCAAACCACTACCCAGTGGGTTTCAATCAATCCTGGAGCCAACGGGCGACGTCCTTGGCGTAATAAGTCAGGATAGCGTCCGCCCCAGCGCGCTTGATACAGATCAGGGCTTCGAGGACGACGGCCCGTTCCTCCAACCAGCCGTTCCGGTTCGCGGCCTTGAGCATGGCGTACTCGCCGCTGACCTGGTACACCAAGGTCGGGGCTCCGAAGCGGTCCTTGACGCGTCGGACCAGATCCAGGTAAGGCATGCCAGGCTTGATCATGATCATGTCGGCACCTTCGCGCAGATCCAGGGCTACCTCACGCATAGCCTCATCGCCGTTGGCTGGATCCATCTGATAGTTGTGCTTGTTTCCGCCGCCAAGGTTGGCGGCTGAGCCCACGGCATCTCGGAAAGGCCCGTAGAAGCTGGAAGCATATTTGGCCGCATAGACCAGGATACGCGTGTGGATTTTGCCCGCTTCCTCCAGTGCTTCCCGGATGGCACCGGTGCGCCCGTCCATCATGTCTGAGGGTGCTACCACGTCTGCCCCAGCCTCGGCGTGGGATAGAGCTTGGCGGATGAGCACCGCCACCGTCTCATCATTCAGGACATAGCCGGTTTCGTCGATGAGACCGTCCTGGCCGTGGGTGGTAAAGGGGTCCAAGGCAACGTCCGTGATCACACCCAGGCCCGGTACGGCGTCCTTCAGGGTCCGCACGGCCCGCTGGGCCAGTCCGTCGGGATTGTAAGCCTCCCGGGCATTCCCGGATTTAACCGCCGCCGGGACGACGGGAAACAATGCCAGGGCCGGGATGCCCAGGGCTTGGGCCTCTCGGGCCGCTTCCACCAGCAGGTCGATGCTCATACGTTCCACCCCTGGCATGGAGGCTACAGGTTCCCGCCGGTTAGTCCCCTCCAGGACGAATACCGGGTAGATCAGATCATCCGGCGTCAGATGTGTCTCCCGCATCAGCCGGCGGGAGAAGTCGTCGCGGCGCATGCGACGCATGCGAGTCAGGGGATAGCTAGTGGGGAAGGTGATTGCGGCAGTCATGGATTTAAGAAGCTGGTTGGTTAAAAGTGATCCTGAGTGCTCTGGCGTTGTCTGGAGGGAAAAGATCCTTTAACGTCGGGACAAATTCGGCGTGTTGCGTTCGACGTAATCAAAGCGCGCGGGTCGCCTTGCCGGCGTCTTAACGCAATCTATACACCTACACCATCCCCCACCTGGCCTGCATGCAGGGCGTCCACCACTTCACGGTAAAGAAAAACCTGCGTGGAAGCCGGCTTTTCCATCTTTGAACTATTTCCATCAAGGCATTGCCTTGATTTCGGCGTTGAACCGCCGCTTGTGCCGGGCTGCCTTGTTGCGGTGGATGAGCCTCTTGCCGACTGCACTGTCGATGACCGGGACAGCCGCCTTGAAGGCATCCACCGCAGCCTGTCTGTCGCCTGCCTGGATGAGCTGGACGACCTTCTTCATGGCGGTGCGCATCGCACTACGGGAAGATGCGTTATGCCGACGGCGTTTTTCCGCTTGGCGGGCGCGCTTGCGGACTTGGGCTGAATTGGCCAAACTGAATGCTCCTTACGGATACTTTGCTGAGTACAAGTAAACTGAGCATTTTCTAAGAGGCCGTCACAATCTGTCAACCTTTTGCCTTGTCCACCCAGGGCAACCGAAATAACTAGATATAAAGCAAAATGAGTTTGCGTTTTACTAAAATGCATGGACTAGGCAACGACTTTGTTGTCTTCGATGCCCTTCGCCAGAGGGTTACGCTGACGCCTGATCTTTGTCGTCGGCTGGCGGATCGGCGTTTTGGTGTCGGCTGCGACCAGATCCTGCTGGTGGAGCCGCCCCGTAGCATGGCCATGGACTTCTACTACCGGATCTTCAATGCCGATGGTTCGGAGGTGGAGCAGTGCGGCAACGGTGCCCGCTGCTTCGCCCGCTTCGTCACCGACAAAGGCCTCACTGCCAAGCGTGCTCTCTTCGTAGGCACAGCAGCCGGCGGTATCAAGCTCTATCTGGAAGAAGACGGCCTGGTACGGGTAGACATGGGTATGCCCAGGTTCGAACCCAAGCATATCCCTTTTGTCGCGGACGCCGCCGCCGAACGTTACCCGCTGGAAATCGAGGGTCGAATGCTGAACGTTGGTGTGGTCTCCATGGGCAACCCCCATGCGGTGCTTCTGATCGAGGATCTCGCAGCCGCTCCGGTTCCAGCGCTTGGTGCCCTGATAGAAGGCCATCCGCGCTTCCCGCAACGGGTGAATGCCGGGTTCATGCAGATCCTGGATGCGGGTAATATCCAGCTGCGCGTTTACGAACGAGGTGTGGGCGAGACGCTGGCCTGCGGTACGGGCGCCTGTGCCGCAGTCGCTGTGGGACGCCGCTGGGAACTGCTTGCCGAGCGCGTGCGGGTGAACCTACCTGGCGGAGAATTGGTGATAGAGTGGCCGGATGAATCCGGGACCATCCGGATGATGGGACCGGCCGTGAGCGTCTTCGAGGGGGAGTTCGAGCCATGATCGCCTAACGGGCGGAAGAGAATCGCGGTCTGGCGGAGATCCTCGCCGAGGACGTAGTGGCTGAGTTCCTTGCGGCACACCCGGAGTCTTTTGAACACCATCCGGACCTAGTAGCCAGGCTGCGGGTACCCCATGCGACCGGGCAGGCCGTATCCTTGATTGAACACCAAGTTGGGGTGCTACGCGGTCGGCTCCAGACCGAGCGGCGACGGCTTGCCCAGCTGATTGCACGGGCCCGGGATTTCGAGGCTCTGTCCGCACGCCTTCATGATCTGTCTCTATGGCTTATCGCTTGCTCAAGATCAAGAGCAGCTGGAAACCGTGCTGCGCGAAGCCCTGTGTCGGCAGTTCGACGCCGAGGCAGCAACCCTGAAGCTGTTTCCTCTGGAATCCAATACTACCACCGATGCGGATCCGAAGGTCACCGGGTTCATTCAATCCCTCGACCGGGAGCGTTCCCTATGCGGTCCGCTGGATCCCGATTACAACGGTATTCTCTTCGGCGAACAAAGCGAGATCATCGGCTCGGTCGCCCTCATTCCGATACGCACCGACCTCCTCGACCGTCTGGGGGAGATCGTCGGCCAAAAATCACGCACCCTGCACTAGGTCCTGCATTAACATTATTACTCCAACTAACTAGTTCTAGTTATATATTAAATGGCCACAACCAAAACGGTCCGCACAGCGGATCCTACGCTAACCGTTTGATTATTCTAGAGTCCGCTGTGTGGACCTTCCTAAATGTCAACAGGACCTAGGATCTTTTCACTGACGGTCCCGCGACGCGGAACAATTATAGGGAGTTTGCGGAGGGGGGAGGTTGTGAATAGGCGTTACTTCTATCCGCTACCGATGCTCATCATGATCGCCGTGTTCGTCAGCGGCTGCGGTACCACCAAGCTACCTGATCTCGTGGACCTCAGGGGGAATAAGCCATGGATCTTTCTCGCCAGTGCCGAGGTACGGCAGGCGAAATCCCTTGCTATGGGAGCGGCGGTAACCAAGGGCTGGAAAATTGTAGACGCCGCGGGCAACGAGCTCTTGGTCAGGCATTCGTTGAGCACCACCACGGCAGAGGCAATCGTAGGCAGGCCGGTCGCGACAGCTGCAATAGAAGTGAAGACGGATTTCGACCAACGCCGAGCAGGCGTCGACGTCATTGTCGACGCCGCCATGGTCGCTGACAAGTTGACGGATAAGGGAGAGAGGTCAGTGGTCAGGGTCGATGTTACGGAGAGCCATAAAGAGGCATTGAATCGTTCGCTTAACGCGTTACGGCAATCTTGGGAGCGGAACCGCTGGCGCATTGCCATGGCCATACGACCTTTGTCGACTAAGGGTATGGTCTCTAAAGACGAGGACAGAGGAGATACCTTCGGCACGGGAGCAGGCGGGAAGACCAACACCACGGCACCATCCCAACTGGAAAAAACCGCCACTGCACTGATTGCGGCCTCAAGTACTGGTGACAGGGCGATGACCACCGCAACACCTAGTACCCGTGGTGGACCCGCGCCGGTCGAAGATCGTGCCCTGTCGACGCCCTACTCCGTTACGCTAGGTACTACCGGTAGCACTATGACCATGGCTACACCAAGCATGGTGTGGGGTATCAACGATGGGGTGTCGAACAGGGCCGCACCGGTCGAAGATCGCGCCCTATCGAAGCCACATCCTAATTATACCAAGCACCACACCCGACACCCTATCAGCAGCAGGTCCGACCAACATCGAGCTCTGGCTCATGCCAGAAAAGCGGGCACCTGAGCCTACTACGCCGGGCAGCATGCAAGGACCCGCGGGGGTGAACGCTCGGACGGTGGGATTCCCTCGAATATAGGCATCTACAGGTTCGAGCTACGTCGAATCCGTTACGGAAACGGAGGTAGTTTCCTCTTCCAGTACAGCGCGGAGACCTGCATCAGGTTGAGAGCGGCGAGAGATTCCTATCCAGGTGATATAAGCCGAGAGCAGCTTAAGTTCTTCTAAGCTTTATCTGGGTTAAACCAAGAAGAAAGCCAAGCCTCTAGTTGTTGATTTATATTATTTCTCCGCCATCTTAAATGTCACCCCGTGATTCTCCGGAATGGCAGGTGGTGTATAGTTACTTCGTCGCTGGAGTCGGAAACCCTCTGATGGTGAGCTATGCTGGCTCGAGCAGGCATTAAGAAATGTGGTTGGCGAGATCCGTATCGACAGTGGTCAGGGCAAGAAGACAACCTTCGTGATCGTTGCTGCGCAAAACGTGAAGAATACAGATACCGCAGAACAGAAAGGTTATGACGCGGGTGAGAAGGTATCTGGCATCAGACGGCACATTGCCGTGGATACGCGAGGGCTTCCCCATGCGATAGCAGATGTCACCGGCAGAGCAGGCACCTCGGTGGCTTTCTCTAACATTGAGACAGCTTGTCGGCAGTGACGAATGTGCTTGAACGTACTGGGGGCCAGGTAGAGGTCGCCAGGCTTGTGACCTCGGCTTTCCTGGCTTTAGTTACTCCATAGATCGTACTCTGTTGTGGCGACAGGGTCGGGTCGAATCGGCAGTGGATGTAAGGTACGAAGCGGCGCAAATATCTGACCTGGGGTGAAGTCCCACGCTGCATCTATGAGGTTGGTCTCTTTGGAATAGGAGGTCGTCACAACCAATGCCTCCCATTCCTACCGGTATCCAAGCATTGTAATCCCTGATGGATGTCTGCCCGATCTACCCGAAAGCGCCCGGGCGCAATGCCATTGTGGGGTTACCCCTGGGACCATATCAGTCTCGAGCTCACACTAGGTATCATAACGATTTATGCCTTGCACCTTCACGTGCACCTTCACGTGCACCTTCACGTACACCAGATACGGCGGGATTATGAGTGGTTCTTCCAGCACTGAGGGAAAGGGGTGTCCCAACCTCATTGTGTTGCAGACCTGCACAGCCGACGACGCACAATTGGCTCGGTGAGAAAGACACTGACAGGAACCGATTTGGAACATACCATTGTGCTCATCTCACCAAGCAGAAGACCAGCGGAGAGGAGGCCAGCTATGTTTATCTATCATCTTGTCAATGTGGCCGTCAATCAGCTCTCGTAGGGGGGAAGCGCAGCGCATCCCGACGCCAGAGCCGCCACTCGCATTGTTATTTACCGCGCCCAGCTCGCCGCAGCATGAAAAACCCGAGTAAGAGCTCATGAACCGTAGAGAACGTATCCAAGAACAGCTGCAATCCGCGCTCTCCCCTACCTACCTGAAGGTAACGGATGAGAGCCGCATGCACAATGTGCCTGCAGGTACCGAGTCCCATTTCAAGGTCGTGGTCGTCAGCGAATCCTTCGCCGAGTATAGCCTGGTAGCGCGCCATCGGCTGGTGAATAAGGTGCTGCAAGGGGAATTCGGAAGCGGCCTGCACGCTCTTGCCCTACACACCTGGACGCGGCAGGAGTGGTTCGAGAAGGGGGGGATCGCACCCGATTCCCCCCAGTGCATGAGTGGCTCCAAGTTGGATTGACCGACTCATTAGCGCGGTCCTGAATGATTTGTCGCGAAACCCTAATAGGGCAGGGTTACACAGAATTGACAGGATGTTTGTATTTGGCGGGCCGCCTGTCTGCGCAGACCTCGCCTTGGGTACAGGTCGGGCAAAACCGTACGAACGCGGTGAGTGCAGTAGGTCTTAGTAGGACGGCACTGCAAAGTGCGAAGGGGGGCACGAACTGCATCTTTTGGATGCCCGTGCCTAACATAACTAAAATCAAGAGAAACCACGAATCACGCCAAACCTACGCGAGCATTGATTCATGCAGATTTTCGGGGTTCGTAGTATCCTTAATCTTTAAGGATAGCTCGTGCCCGAAACACGGCACCCTCCCCGACAACACCAAATCATTCAGGATTGCACCCGCAACGGTCTGGTTCTCCAAACTGCGCCGAACATTCAGGATTAGGATCCAATCTGGGACAATGCTTAGCGGGCAGGAAGCGGACCGCGTGTCTCCCTCACAACCGGTCCGATATACTGCCGCATGGTACAAATGGTACAAATCCATTCCATTCCTCTCTCTCCGGGAGAGGGCAGGAAAGCTCAGATTGCGCCATGTGGCAGTATAATCGGTAGCTGGCAGACCTTCAGGTTCTACCCCCACGCTGGAAATAATCCCGTGTGACCTTGAACACCACAGGGCTCAGCAGGAACAGCGCAATCAGATTCGGCACTGCCATCAGGGCATTTAGGGCGTCGGCGATGTTCCACATGAGATCCAGCTTGGCGACTGCCCCGAGGGGGATTGCGAGTACCCAAAGCATCCGGAACGGTCCAATGGCATGGATGCCGAACAGATATTCCACACAGCGCTCGCCGTAGACGCTCCATCCTAGGATAGTGGTAAAGGCAAACAGGGCCAACCCCAGGGTCACGATGTAACCCCCGACGCCAGGCAGCTCGCTGGAAAAGGCTGCTACCGACAAGCTGGCGCCGGTCTGGACCTTATTGAACGTCATCGTTTCCCCTTCTGATACGAGTGTACAGGTGTTTTTTGTCTGCCCGATGCCCCAGGATGTGTTGACCTCCTGCACCAGGGTCCCCCCTTTGCCGACACATTCCAGGTACTCGGGATTCTCGACCTTCCATTGACCCGAGGTCACGATCACCAGCCCGGTTATGGTGCATATGATGAGGGTATCGATGAAGGTTCCCAGCATCGCCACGCTGCCCTGACGTACTGGACTGTCTGTCTTAGCCGCCGCGTGCGCGATGGGGGCACTACCCAGTCCGGCCTCGTTGGAGAAGATGCCCCGCGCGACGCCGAAGCGAATAGCAAGCATCACGGTCGCCCCCGCAAAGCCGCCGAGCTCGGCCCTGGGGGTAAAGGCATAGGAAAAGATCAGTCCTAAAGCCGCGGGGATCTCAGCGATATTGATCACCAGCACCGTCAGGCCACCGAGGACATAGGCAATGGCCATGAAAGGGATCAGCTTACCGGCTACCCAGGCGATCCAGCGGATACCCCCGATCAGCACTAGCCCCACCAGCACGGCCATGACTGCACCGGTGACCCGAGGGTCAATGCGGAAGGGCTCGAAGGTCTCCAAGGCGTCGGCGACAGAATTCGCCTGCACCCCGTTGCCGATGCCGAATCCCGCCAAGGCACCAAAGACGGCAAAGACACCGCCCAGCCAGATCCAACGCTTCCCCAAGCCGTTCTTGATGTAGTACATGGGCCCACCGACGTGATTCCCTTTCGCGTCGATCTCGCGGTACTTCACTGCCAGCACCGCCTCGGCGTATTTGGTGGCCATGCCCACCAGTGCCGTACACCACATCCAGAACAGCGCCCCCGGACCGCCAATGGCGATCGCCGTGCTGACGCCGGCGATGTTGCCAGTGCCTATGGTCGCCGACAGCGAGGTCATCAGGGCGTTGAAAGGCGTAATATCGCCGCTGCCCTGCTCCCTGCGCCCCGTCCACAGCATCCGAAACCCGTACCCCAGCTGCACTAAGGGCATGGCCTGCAGGCCTACCATCAGAAAGAACCCGGTACCCAGGATCAGGATCAGCATGGGCGGTCCCCACACGACACCGTTCAGGTCCCAGATCAGCGTTTCAATCAGATCCAAAGCAAATTCTTTCCCGGTTGGGAGATTGAATCTAAAGCATAAATGTTATGTTAGCATTTCTCCTGTACGGCTGACCGAAAGTTCAGAGAACTGTCGTAAGGATCATCCGAAACCGCGACCTGTGAACTGAGATCTATCTCCTTTGTGTCGAGGACCGATGACAAGGGTAGAGGAGCTGATATCAACTTGTTGGTGAATCTCGAAACGGGCTACCCTCATGACCAAGTAGGACATGTTCAAGGCGAGCTACGTGTCCTGGAGGAGGTAACAGAGCACCCCAGCTTTACCCCCCATAGATATGGGTCAATTCCACGCTCTGAGGGGCGAGCTCTAGTGGACACCTAAAGGGCAGCTTAGCTTGTTGGGACGGTGTAGAGTGAGTGGGAAAAAAGAGGCTGGATTGCAGCTACCCTAATCTCGTGCGCATTCGCGAGCTGCGTAACCTGATCGCACGTAAATATATCAAGGACAAGCTTCATAAGCTACACCTTGCCGTACTTGAGTTCGCGCTTCTGCTTATCGATCTTGACGCCAAAGGTTACCGCTTTTGGACGAGTATTGCTTGGAAGGCACAGTGGCTTGAGGGCTGCCTCATAGCGCTCCCTAGTGCTGTGGTTATTCCGCGGAGGGTTTCGCACTGCCGCTACTTTGTTAGGAAGCACAGAGCATCGTTAGGTTGCCCTGGGCTTTATCCCGCAAGTTTCACCATAGCACCCTGGGAATCAGGTCGTTACCGTTCCCCTTATATTAGGGGCAACACCTATATTTAATATAGGAAAAATAATTGGTTATGTTAAATGTCAAGCAGGACCTAATCGAGCCAGCATATCAGGTAATAGATGCGCTGTCCCTCGGAAGATTTCGATGGAAATTATGTGCCAGCTCAGCCGTGGCACAGGCCTCCTGCTCACTGGCGACCGGAGCCACGCAGGTTTCGGGGTATCGGGACGGTTCCTGCACAGCGCCTTGACCAGGGCGAAACTCTTCCACGAGAGATTTGGACTCCGGGTCCATGAGGATCTGGGGCATAGTTGTGGCTTGAGGTCGTGATACTGAGAAAAAGGTAATGCCGGGTTTGCTCCCACGCCCCCTGGAGGGTGTCGCAAAAGTCCGTCGCCGGGAGCGACGCCTTCTAGGCGTCAGGCCTCGGTAAGATGGGCTGATCCGAGGGGACCTCTTTCCCCTTCAAGTGGTCCATATTCGCAGATGCCAACCTTCCCAGGGGGCTGCCAGGTTTATATCATCCTCTCCCCAGCGTCCCCTCGCTGCGCTCGGGGGAGGCTCTCTTCCGGTGGGAAAGAGGCTTTTGCGACTCCCTCCTTGGAAGAGCAGATTGGAGCGGATTGGGGTGAGGGGAGACCAATGGCTTTGATTTCGATACGGTTAGGGGCTGTTGACATTTACCTGAGCGAGGGCGATTACTTAAAGTTTTTCGTGCTGACAAGGTGCGGCGAGGAAAAACAGACGATCTATTTTGACAAGCCGCAACGAAGGCAGCGCGGAAAAGGGCTGTAATCGGACCGTGAATAATGAATGCCTGAGGCCAGTGTTGTGGGTTCGGATCAAGATCGGAATTTCCAACCGTACCATGCAGGCATGGCGCCAATTTCTGCTATTCTTTTGTAAGATCTCCAGAATTGGAAATTGTTCGAGATCCTGAAGACGGGTTTTTACCATCCGGTATATGCCCATGATCCCCGCGGTGGACCGGCACCAGCAGCTGCAACGCTGGTTGGGTATCGCGTATCATATATCATATCCTGTGGTAGCCTGTGCTTCCAGGGTTTCTGGCCGCCGGAGATGGACTTTGCCGTGGAACCTATCCCCCTGCTGCGGTCCTTCGACGTATCGCTATATGTTGGTAGACAGCGAACACCTGGGGCCGGTCACGCCTATTAAGCTGGCGGGAACTCCGTTACCAGCCCCATATCGCGCGCCACGACGAAAATGATGCAGTAGAGGCTTAGTGGACCTGACTACTTAACTTTAGTCACTAGCAGTAGATGGATGGTTCAATTGCTGTGTCGGCGCATTCCAATTTAGGTAATGGTAATTTGTCAACTGGAAACAGACAATCCGGATATTCCCGTCGGTACCAACAGCCCCTCTCCCGCCGGGAGAGTGCTGGCCCCGAGCGTAGCGAGGGGGCTTGGGGTGAGGGGATGCATCGGTTCCCACTTAAAGCTTACCTGTTACTGGCTCGTTCCCATTGCGACCGATTGGCATTAGATTTGGTGGCAAAAAATGATTCCCATGTTACTCAGCATTGCTGTACCGGATAGTTCCTCAACAACGAAAACCAATAACGAGACCCAATACTGTGAATCAGTTATCCGAATATGTGAAAGGTATACCCAATGTGTCTGGCAATGAAGCCACGGTCGAACAGGTGTTGGCCGTCGGTGCCGATAAAAGCTTGTTCAAGAGCCGCGGGGGGGTAGACTTCGGCACCATCCGTGCCGCCACTGCCATCGCTTTGCACCAGCATCAACCCCTGATCCCCGCCGCCGCCGGCGACCTGCCCACAGCGGCCATCATCAGCAATCTGCAGTATATGATGGAGCACCAGGACATCGGCGATAACCACAATGCCGAGACCTTTGCATGGTGTTACAAGCGCATGGGCGAGTTCATCCCGCAGCTGGTAGGGGAGGGCAAATCGCCGCGGGTCATGCTGGAATACTCGGGTACCCTGCTACACGGGTTGCGTCACATGGGGCGTGACGACGTCATCGATGCCCTCAAGACCATTACCTGCAATGCGGACTACACCTGGACCACCGAATGGCTCGGCATGCCTTGGGGCCATGCAGTGGCTCCCTCGACTCCGGTGCAGGACTACCGCCTGCACGTGCGGGCTTGGCAGCACCACTTCGCTGCCATCTTCGGTTGGCAGGCCCTGGAGCGGGTACGCGGTTTCTCGCCTTCGGAGATGGCCTTGCCCAACCATCCCGACGTGGCCTATGAGTTCGTCAAGACCCTCAAGGAGGGCGGCTACCAGTGGGTCTTGGTCCAGGAGCACACGGTCGAACAACCGGAGAACGGCTGGCATCCGCAACGTCCCCATCTGCCCCATCGCTTGGTCTGCACCAACGCGCGGGGCGAGACGGTGAGCATCATCGCCATCGTCAAGACCCAGGGCTCGGACACCAAGCTGGTGGCCCAGATGCAACCTTGGTACGAGGCCCAAGGGCTGGCCCGTACCGAGCTGGTGGGTAAATCCGTGCCACCTCTGGTCACCCAGATCGCCGATGGGGAGAACGGGGGTGTCATGATGAATGAGTTCCCGGACAAGTTCATGGAGGCCGTGCGGCAGTCCAGCAGGTCTGAAACGCCGCTCATGAACGCCAGCGAGTATCTGGAGCACCTGTTCGCCACCGGGATCAAGGAATCCGACCTGCCCGAGCTCCAGCCCCTGTTTCAGTATAAGCTCTGGGAGCGGATGACCCCCGGCGACGGACCTGAACGCCTGGAAAAGGTGATCAAGGAACTCAAGCAGTCAGACCATACCTTCCATATGGAAGGTGGCAGTTGGACCAACGACCTGTCCTGGGTGCAGGGCTACGATAATGTGTTGGGGCCCATGGAAGAGGTCAGTGCCTTGTTCAATGAGAGGGTATTGGTACCCAGTGTGCCCACCGATGAGCACCGCTACCGCAATGCCCTGTTCCATCTAATGAGCTCCCAGACCAGCTGCTACCGCTATTGGGGCCAGGGCCTGTGGACCGACTACGGGCGGGAGCTTTGCCGGCGGGCAACCGCGATCCTAACCAACGATTTCAAGTAGAGGAGAAAACTACGAATCGCGCGAATCAGCCCGAATCGATCTGCAAGAATGTGTGCGATTCGTTTGTTCGTTCCCACGCTCCAGCGTGAGAACTCCACCTTGGCCGCTCCAGCGGCCAGGCTTGATGGCGTTGGAGCGTCAAGATCTATATGAGGTGTTCTGCGATCCCATTGAAAAGACCGGATTATTTTTCCTATGCTAAATCCAAGCTGGGTTGCATGAAGCTAGGCGAATCCAGAAGCCGGATGCTCAAAGAAGCAGCAGTCCCATTGCGTATTTGAACTGCTTGAGACGCACAAGAATGCAGGACGGCGCTCTGCGTTTGCTATCTCTCAAGCGGTTCATCGTCGAGGTTTTAGTCCCTTAGGCGCCCCGCCGCGTCATTCCGGCACTCCCGGCCGGAATGACGCGGCGGGGATGGTAAAAACAGTGGGGATCCGAAAGCATGATTATGCGGTTGTGCTATGGTTAACATAGGGAACTCTTTGTTCCACAAAGGCTTGTAATGTATATTGGCCCATTCGGGGCAAACTCACAGCGTCACACCCAGATTCTCGCGTCAATTGCAAACAATCGATGATCTCCCTCAAACTCAAGCTCCACTGGCAGATCCTGATCGCACTCGCGATGGCCGTGATCGCCGGTCTGCTGACGGGCGTCGAAGCGGGGCTGTTCGGCGTCACCTTTTATTCGCTGTTCGACTTCGTGGGCAAGCTCTTTCTCAATGCCCTCAAGATGTTGATCGTCCCCCTGATCGTCTCCTCCATCATCGTCGGCATTGCCGGTATCGGTGGGTCTCAGAACCTCGGCAGGCTCGGCGGCAAGACACTACTCTACTATACGAGCACCAGTCTGTTGGCGATCCTGGTAGGGCTTATGGTGGTCAATGCCGTCGCTCCGGGGATCGTCGGTGGCCAGCCGGCTAAGGACCTCATCGGCTTTACCACCGACGTCAGTACCTTCGAGGATCAAGTCGCTGGTCGGGGAGCCGGCGACCTCGTCGAGGTCTTCCTGCGCATGGTGCCGACCAACATCGTGGCAGCTGCCGCCGCGGGCCATATGCTGGGCCTGATCTTCTTCAGTCTGCTCTACGGCTTCTTCATGACCCGCATCGCTGCGGGTTATGCCCAGGTCCAGCTCGATTTCTGGCAGGGTGTGTTCGAGACCATGCTCAAGATCACCGATCTGATCATGCGTTTTGCTCCCCTGGGAGTGTTCGCCTTGGTTGCCAAGGTAGTGGCCAGCACCGGCTTCGACGCCTTCGTGCCGCTCGCGGCATTCTTCTTCAGCGTCTTGGCCGCCCTGGCGATTCACTTTCTGGTCACCTTGCCCTTGCTGCTTTATTCCGTAGGTGGGGTCAATCCCATCCGGCACTTCAAGGCTATGAGCTCAGCCTTACTCACTGCCTTCTCCACCGCCTCCTCCTCGGCGACCCTCCCCATCACCATGGAGTGCGTGGAGAAGAACGCCAGGGTATCCAACCGCACCACTAGCTTCGTCCTTCCCTTGGGAGCCACGGTCAATATGGACGGTACCGCCCTCTACGAGTGCGTGGCCGCCCTGTTCATCGCTCAGGTCTATGGACTAGAGCTCACTTTCGCCAGCCAGTTCACGATCGTACTCATTGCCTTGCTGACATCCATCGGCGTAGCCGGAATCCCGTCCGCCAGCTTGGTCGCCATCTCCATCATCCTCGCCGCCATGGGCCTGCCGGTGGAAGGCATCGGCCTGATCCTGACCGTGGACCGCGTCCTGGATATGCTACGCACGGCCACCAATGTCTGGAGCGATTCCGCCGGGGCGGTCATCATCGGCAAGCTGGAGGGAGAACAGGGCATCCTGGAGAAGCAATCTCAGAGCGAAGGTTTAGATGGACATCGCCACTAGGGCGAGTTGACATTTAACTCTAAACTAACTGTTTCTTTATATGTGTTAGATGGCCACAACCCAAGCGTTCCGCACAGCAGAACCTGCGTTAACCATTTGATTATTCTAGGGTCCTCTGTGCTGACTCTCTAAATATTAACACGACCTAGCTCTTAGTATAGTCTCTTAGAGAGAAGGCGAGGAGCGCTTAGCGTGTCCGCTTAGGTCGATTTGGATTTCGGGAACCTAAGGTAATTCCCAGGTGTTGGAGTTGATGAGGTCCGGTGGCTGGTTGATGTTGCCGATCCTTGCCTGTTCGGTCATCACCATGGCTATCGTTATGGAGCGGCTATGGACCCTGCGCCGGCGCAGGGTC
>Ga0066188_1000049_pt1 | contig 20229 bp, 17 predicted proteins | sample WorMetHERISLAND2_FD_61185 | JGI IMG/M metagenome (GOLD analysis project Ga0066188, IMG submission 61185) | Marine gutless worms symbiont microbial communities from Max Planck institute for Marine Microbiology, Germany - Olavius loisae HERON... | ecosystem: Host-associated > Annelida > Digestive...
ACCCGCATGATATTCATGACATCCCATCCTGCACAGACTGCTCTTATCGATTGATGAGAATCAGTAGAACTATATGGGGTAAAATATCAAGACCTTAAACTAGGAAATTCCGAAGTTTTAAGTGCTAAAGCCTGCTAGCCTTTCCCTCATTATTCCGGTAGGGATTGCACAAAATCCAGGTGCCATAGATGGCAAGAACAGTGGGGATTCGAATCATTAGGTCGCACAATCATTGCTACTTTAAATTTAACTACTACCGGGAAAGCTATTAAGTCGCCTGAATTAGTGTGAATTGATCCGCGAGGATTCGTGTGATCCGTAGTTTCTTTACTGGTTGGAGTTCATTCTTTTCCCCATAGCCCCTTTCGACGCGCATATGGAATCGAGATTACCAACATCAGAAGGGCGAAGCCGATCGCGAGTCGGTTTCCCAGATGCACAAAGGGTGTTGCCCCCCGGCGCGGCTGTATCTCGGCTGAGAAGGTGCCGCGTTCGAAAAGTGGCACACTACCTATGATCCACCCTTGGTGGTCGAGGATGGCAGAAATCCCGGTGTTAGTGGACCGCAAGAGCCAGCGTTCGTTCTCCAGGGCCCGCACGCGTGCCATTTCCAGGTGTTGGTGGGGTGCCAGCGAGTCGCCGAACCAAGCGTCGTTGCTGACATTGATGAGGTAAGCCGCCTCCGGCAGGGCTTCGATTACCTCGGCGGGAAAGACGTCCTCGTAGCAGATAGAGGTGCCAGCCAAGTATTTGCCCACCCGCAGCAGCGGCCGGGGGGCATTGCCCGCACTGAAATTCGACATGGGGACCTCGAAGGCCCGTGCGACGGGCCCCAGCCAGTCTTTGAAGGGGATGAACTCGCCGAAGGGGACTAGGTGGCGCTTGCAGTAGACATCCTCGACCGTCCCGATACTGATCAGACCATTGAAGTAGCGGCGGGCTGCGAGATCCATGATAGGAATCCCGATCACCAGTTCGGTGCCCTGTTCCCGTGCCTCTGTCGCGAGTGGCCGGATGAAGCTATCCTGTACCTCATGCAGGAAGTCCGGGACTGCCGTCTCCGGCCACAGAATCAAGTCGCTGTCCCAGTTCTCCTGGGTGAGCTCCAGGCAGGCGCGCAGGTTGGAGAGGCGCATGTCCGGGTCCCATTTCAGGGATTGCGGGATATTGGCCTGTACCACGGTGGCGCGGAAGCTTGCACCATCCGACTCAGTCCACTCGATGCCCCGCAGGGCGGTACTGGCGAGCCAGATTAGGACTAACCCAGCGAGCGCGGCGTACCTGACCCGCCCTCGCTGACCTATGAAGCACCAGAGCAGTCCAGCGCACAGAGCCAGCACGAGACTGATCCCGTAGACACCCGCGATCGGTGCCAGGCCCGCCAGGGGAGCGTCGATCTGGGTATAGCCGATAGCGAGCCAGGGAAAACCCGTGAAGATCCAACCCCGCAGCCACTCGGTCAGGACCCAGGCTGCGGGAAACGCCAGCAAGGGACCACTCAGGCACATGCCGTCGCTGAGCCTAGCCGTCAAGGCACCAGCGATCCCGTAGTAGAGGGCCATCGCGACCATCAGCAAAGCGGTCATCAGATAGGCCAGCCAGGGGGCCATATTGCCGTACTCGTTCAGGCTGATGCGGACCCAGAAGATACCAGAACCCATCAGACCGATCCCGAACCCCCAGCCGATCAGAAAACCTTCCCGTGTCCTCGACCTGGATAGCAGTGCGTAGCAAATGGTTAGGGCCGGAATAGCGACGGGATAGAAGGAAAAGGGCGCGAAGGCGAGCACCGCCAAGCCCCCCGCGGTGGCGGCTAACAGGAAACGAACGACAAGCGGAAGATCGGAAATCACGGACGACATGCTGGAAGATCCTGCGGAGGAAAACAGGTGCCGTTCCTATCAGCCGCGTCCATAGAGACGTAAAGGGTGTAGAGAAGGAGAATCCTCTGTGTCCTCCGTGTCTCTGGGGTTTATGTTAAAGACACCTTGGGAAATAGGTATTTTTACCAATCAATCGAGTCTGACCTCATTGATTTAGTCGTATCGTCCATCCTTCCAGCACCGCAGAGCTGTGAAAACCTCCACGCCGGTGGTCAGCGACCTGCCGGCCGCAGCCTCAGCAGCGGATCTGACTGCCGGTATCCCGGTGCGCAGAAAGGGATTAGTCGCCAGCTCTTCGCTCAACCGGGAAGGGACGGTAGCCTGGTCTAGGCCGCGGAGTTCGGATGCCGCCTGTTTCCGTTGCGTGATGGAGATACTCTCGGGTTCGACCCGACTGGCGAACTCCAGGTTGGCTAGGGTGTACTCGTGGGCACAATAGCAGCGGGTCTCCCCCGGCAGATTGGTGATACGCTCCAGGGAGGCGGCGAGCTGGTCGAAGGTGCCGTCGAACACCCGCCCGCACCCAGCCGCGAACAGGGTGTCGCCGCAGAAGAGGGCACCAGCGCCTAGGTAGGCGATATGGGTCGAAGTGTGGCCCGGTACCTCCAGAACTTGAACCCGCCCGCTAAGCTCTAGGAGCTCGACCGTGTCGCCTTCGCGGACCACCTGGGTAAGCATGTGGATCCGCCGATCCTCGGGGCCCAGGACTTGGGCCTCGGGAAACGTCGCTCGCAAGGCCTCCACGCCGCCGATATGGTCATCATGATGATGGGTAACCAGCACGGTACTAAGCTCCAAGCCCTGCGCCTCCAGAGCTGCCAGGATAGGCTCTTCGTCCCCAGGATCCACCACCGTGGCCTGGGTGCTGTCCGAGTCCCGCAGTAGCCAAATATAATTGTCGTCGAATGCTGATATGGGGTTGATGTCGAGCATGGGTAATACCTCTTTCTCAATAACGGAGTGTTGCAGGAATCCGTCGTCGGGAGCGCCGCCTTCCAGGCGGCAAGCGTCGGTAAGCGCTGATCCTGGGATACCTCCTTCCCCTCCGGATGGCCCATACCCATAGATGCCGGCATTCCCAGGGGACTGCCGGTTTTAAGAATCAGCTTCTTCCCAAGCTTCCTCGCTATGCTTGGGGCAGGTGCTCTCCCGGCAGGAGAAGGGTTTTTGCGACATCCCCAATAATGGGGTTCGCCAACCAGATTTTTGCCGCAAATGAACGCAAATTTAGTCGTAAAAGACCAGATGATCCTTTCTGTTCTGTTAGCGGATGACACGGATTCTCACAGAGGTAGTGATTAAATTTAAAATGGCGTGGTTGCGTGGTCTGATGATTCGAATCCCCACTGTATATTGCCCCTTAGCCACTGGGTTCCTGCTTTCCAGCCAGAATGACGGTTTTCGGTTAGAGTTAAATAGCAACAGGACTTAGCCGGTAGCCTATTGGTTGCATTAAAGCCACGACCAGTCCGGGAGCCGCCAGTACCCACGTTCAGCTTGGCATCCCAGTCATAGTCCGCGGAAATAGTATCCAGCCTTTTCCCCAACGTTCTCCGCCGTCGTACGTGGGCTTCGTCACTTGGGGCGAAGCACTGGCGCACAGGGTCACCAGCGTCCCACGTCTGGCGGCCTCGTTGTGGGCCAGGTTGACCGCTGCCACGAACTCGTGGATGCGGCTGACCGCCCGATTGTTCAATACCAGACCCCGCAGCGCCAGGACAGCAAGCGGCGTAGCCGAGTCAACGACCACGACAGTGGTCAGTAGCTTGATGGCGGGGAAACCGGAGATCCAGGCCCATCGTCCCACCACCACTCGTTGTGGGTGCCCGTCAGCACGAATCCACGCGAAAATTGATTTGCGCGATTCATCGTTTTCGCTATGTTGTATAAAGGATCTGTTTTATTCGACTGTGGGTCAAGCTCATGCAGGCTACCTTTCCCTGGGTCGCGACCCTTCCTGCCCGTGTGCGCAAACGCGACGGTCGGGAGGTCCCTTTCGATGCCCGCAAGATCGAATCCGCCATCCTGCGCGCTGGTCAGGCGAGCGGGGAGTTCGGCACCATCGAAGCTACCGGACTCACTACGCAGGTGATCAAGGTTATCAGCCATCGCTTGGATCTGGGCCGCATCCCGGACATTGAAGGCATCCAGGATGTGGTAGAGCAGACCCTGATCGTCGCTAACCACTTCGAGACCGCCCGTGCCTACATCGTTTACCGCGAGCAGCACTCACGGCTACGTGAGGACCGCCGCACCCTGGTGGATGTGGCCGCGTCCGTCAACGAGTATCTGGATCGCTCCGATTGGCGTGTCGCTGCCAACGCCAATCAGGGTTACTCCCTAGGCGGACTGATCCTCAACAGTGCCGGCAAGATGATTGCCAACTACTGGCTCTCCCACGTCTATCCGCCGGAGATCGGTGCCGCCCACCGGGAGGGGGATATTCACATCCATGACTTGGATATGCTCGCCGGCTACTGCGCGGGCTGGTCCCTGCGCACCCTCCTGCATGAAGGCTTGAACGGCGTCCCTGGCAAGGTGGAAGCCGCTCCGCCTAAGCATATGTCCTCCGCCGTGGGTCAGATCGTCAACTTCCTCGGCACCCTGCAGAACGAGTGGGCCGGTGCCCAGGCCTTCTCCAGCTTCGATACCTACATGGCCCCCTATATCTGCAAGGACCGCCTGAGCTATGAGCAAGTCAAACAAGCCATTCAGGAGCTCATCTATAACCTGAATGTGCCGTCTCGGTGGGGCTGCCAATGTGTCGACGAGGAAACGGAATGCCTGACGGAAAACGGCTGGAAGCGCTATGACCGGATTGTTGAGGGAGAGAAGATCGCGACGGTCGACTGGCGTGATAACCGGTTGGAGTATCTGGAGCCGCTGGCGATAACCGCCTACGACTTTGATGGTGAAATGTACGTGCTGCGCAACCGTACCCAGGAGCAATGGGTAACGCCTCGGCACAAGGTGGTGCGCAAGCTGTTCAACAGCGACAACCGGTGGGTACTCGAAGACATCGAAGCGGTGGTCGAGCTAAAGTCGCCGGTCATCGTACCCAACGCTTGGGAAACCGCCTCCGTCCATGAGGTGGACGACGATTTGGTCGGGCTCCTGGCCTGGGTCGTATCCGAGGGGAATTTCGACTTCAGCGGCGGCGGCTGCCGCGTAAGCCTCTGGCAATCCGCCGGCAATCCCGAAAATGCTGCCGCCATTGAGCGGGTTCTGACGGCGCTGGGGCTGAGCTGGCACGAACGATTACAGACTGGAACCTACGCTAATCACCTGGCCTGCCGCTATTGGCTCAATGTGGAAGGCAGCGAGCTGGTGCTGCGCTACGCGACGCGGAAGTGCGTGCCGCCGCTGATTCGCACCCTTTCAGCTCGCCAGATCAGGCTGTTCCTGGATACCTACATTCGGGGTGCCGGCAGCGTCGAGCCCAACGGTCGCATCCGTATCTACACCAACGACCGGGAGAATCTAGACGCGCTGCAGGAACTTTGTGTCCTAGCGGGCTACGGCAGTACCGTTTACATGCGAGCGGACTCGAGCGTCCAGGTGCTCAACATCGTCCGCAACCGCGAGACCTATATCCAGCTCATTCAACGCTGCGCTTACCGCGGCAAGGTCTGGTGCCCGACCACCCGCAACGGCACCTTCATTGCGCGCCGTTGCGGCAAGACCTTCGTTACCGGAAACACCCCCTTCACCAATCTCACTTTCGATTGGGTGTGCCCGGAAGATCTGCGTAAACAGACCCCGATCATCGGCGGCGAAGAGCAGCCTTTTACCTATGGTGAGCTCCAAGCGGAAATGGATCTGATCAACCGAGCCTATATCGAGGTGATGACTTCGGGGGATGTCAAAGGACGCATCTTCACCTTTCCTATCCCCACCTACAACATCACCGAGGACTTTCCCTGGGAGAGCGAGAACGCGGACCGGCTGTTTGCCATGACCGCCAGATATGGACTCCCCTACTTCCAGAACTTCGTAAACTCCGAGCTCAAGCCAAACATGGTGCGCTCCATGTGTTGCCGGCTGCAGCTCGATCTGCGCGAGCTCCTCAAGCGCGGCAACGGGTTGTTCGGCTCCGCGGAACAGACCGGTTCGATCGGCGTGGTGACGGTCAATTGCGCACGCCTGGGATATTGCTATCCCGGCGATGAAGAAGGGCTTTATACCCGGCTTGACACCCTGTTGGAGCTTGCCCGCAACAGCCTGGAGACCAAACGCAAGGCTATCCAACGTCACATGGACCAGGGGCTCTTCCCCTATACCAAACGGTTTCTGGGCACCCTACGCAACCACTTCTCTACCATCGGTGTCAACGGTATCAACGAGATGATCCGCAATTTCACCGGCGATGCCGATGACATCACCAGTGCGCAGGGTCAGGCTATGGCCGCCCGTTTCTTGGATCGGGTGCGCGCGCGGATGGTCAAGTTCCAGGAACAGACCAAGCATATGTACAACCTGGAGGCCACTCCGGCGGAGGGTACTACCTACCGCTTCGCCAAGGAAGACCGCAAGCGTTACCCGGATATCATCCAGTCCGGGACCCCAGATGCCCCCTACTATACCAACAGTTCCCAGCTCCCGGTTGGATTTACGGACGATCCCTTCCAGGCTCTGGCGTTACAGGAAGAGCTCCAGTCCAAATACACCGGCGGTACTGTGCAGCATCTCTACATGAGGGAGCACATCTCCAACGTGGAGGCCTGTAAGCGCTTGGTGAGGCGGTCGCTGACCAACTTCCGGCTGCCCTACATCACGGTGACGCCCATCTTTTCCATCTGTCCCAGGCACGGCTATCTCCCCGGCGAGCACGAGTTCTGCCCCACTTGTGACAAAGAGCTGAAGGCAAAGAAACGGGCAGAGCTAACGGGGCTGGATGCCTGTGCCTGTGCTTGATCAATGGGTGCCGCTGCGTTCCGCCCATCTTGATATGCCGGATCCTTATGGAAGATCGAACAGGAGAGATGAAGCAATGATCGACCCCAAAATCATTGATCTAAACGGCGAAGAACACCGCCGTTGTGAGGCCTGGAAGGGGAGGAAGCCTATGTCCGGTAATCGTGCGCCGTCAGATGAACGGCTGGCAGAAAGGTCGGATCGGACAAGTACCTCAGGGGGGGAACCTGACATCCGGCTGGAAGATTGCGAGCGCACGCGCTGCGAAGTCTGGACTCGTGTCATGGGTTATCACCGCCCGGTATCTGCTTTCAATGCCGGTAAGCGCTCCGAACACCTGGAACGGCAATACTTCGTCGAGTGTCCAGCGGAGACAGGGAATCGGATGATCGGGTGCGCTGCGTAGGGTGCGGAGCGACCGACACGAACCGCATGGAAAAACCACGAATGGATGCGAATCGTAGTTAGTGTTCATTCGTGGTTTTAGGAAGCTAGAATGCAGATTGGTCTTAAAAGATAAAGATCACATGATCTTTTCCGTTTTTGCCGCCAATGAATGCGATTTGCGTTTATTCGCGTTCATGTGCGGATGAATCTTCCGTGAATCCATGACATCTGCGGCCCAATCGCTGCGCATCGGTGGTCTCACCCCCATGACCACCATCGACTACCCAGGGGAGCTGGCGGCCGTTGTCTTCTGTCAAGGTTGCCCCTGGCGCTGTCGTTACTGCCACAATGGCCACTTGCTCTCACCCGAAAGCGGAAATCGGATTCCCTGGTCCGATGTGTGTGTCTTTCTGGAGAAACGCGCCGGGCTGTTGGACGCCCTGGTCTTCAGCGGTGGCGAGCCGACGCTCCAGGCTGCCATACCGGCGGCCGTAGAAGAGGCCAGATCAATGGGCTTCAAGATCGGTCTGCATACCGCCGGCCCTTACCCGCACCGCCTGCGCCGTCTGTTACCCTTCATCGACTGGGTGGGACTAGACATCAAAGCGCTCCCCGCGGGTTACCCGGCACTCACCGGGGTCTCGGATTCCGGCGAGCGGGCCTGGGAGAGCTTGGCACTGCTGCTCGACGCGGGAATCGCACTCCAAGTGAGGACCACGGTCCTGCCGGGCTGGCGCGATGAATCGGACATCTGGCCCATAAGGGACCGGCTTGCAGCCGTCGGCGTCAGGAACCATGTCCTGCAGCATTGCCGCACGGATTCGACCCTAGACCCAAGGCTGGGAATGGTGAGGAATCCCCCTCCTATCGCGACGTCGGTGTACCAGTTGGGCAATGACACTAAGGTTGTTGGTCATGGGATGGTTTGAGCCGCGACAGCGCGTAAAGGCGCAAAAAATATCTTTACATCTCGTTCTCCCCGATCACTTAATCATTCCTGTCTGAGTACAAGCGCAGTGCCAGATAAACCTCCGGGGACGAGGATACCCATGTGTGATGGATATCGCCTCCCGGAGGCGGCTCAAGAACTCAGGGATAAGTGTCCCACCACCGACGGAGAACCAACATGACCACTCCCAATTAAAAACCTCTTCCCCACACTAGGTGGAAGACTGGGTCAGACTAGGCCAAGGCGTTGCCGATGATGCGCGCTATTAGGGGATAGGGTATGTGGTGAGCACGGTGGTTCTGAGCTGGCCGGTCGGTGTGCGCTTTCGTCGCACGCCAGCTCTAAGAAACCTGTGGCAATTGGTTAGAAACTGTCTAAGAACTAATTTATTGATTTTAATCATTCCAACGCTCCTCTGTAGTTTTTCTAACTAAAAATAAATAGGTTAATTTTTAGACAGCTTCTTCTTAAACGACATGCACCGAAGTATTTCTACCGCCTGCCTTTTGCTGCTGTGGCGGTTTTCCCATCCACACTCGTTTTCCCTTGCGCGTCAACGCCCCTCGATGCAGGCCATTTGGTGCCATTTGTTGGCCGTTGCCTCTGACCCTTTTCCACAACCGCGACCCTCTTCGTACATCGTTGCCAGAGTTGTCTGGGAGCCCGCGAGGCCCTGCCCGGCAGCCTTCGTGAACCAGTGCACTGCCTGCACCAAATCCTGTTTCGTGCACTCACCCTCCATGTACATGAAGCCGAGTCCGTGCTGGGCGATGTCCAATCCCGCCTCGGCTGCGGCCTGCATGTATTTGAAGGCCAGGGGTTGGTTCTCATGCATGCCCAGGCCGTTTTGGGCCATGATAGCCATGCGGTATTGGGCCTGGGGATTGCCTGCCTCCGCCAATGGGGAGAGCAAACCAGCGGCAACCGAGAAATGCCTAGACTCGAAGGCGGCGATACCGCTTCCGAGCTCCATGTCGAATTCTGTCAGTTCGTTGTTCATGGCGACTGGATGGATCTCGTTGGAGTAGACGTAATCGGGTAGGGATCAAGTTTAAAGTGGTATGGTTGTGTGTCCTAAGGATTTAACTCCCCACTGTCTTTGCCATCCATGGCACTTACTCGAATATTAAACGGAAAAATCCTGTTAACCCTGCAACTTTATGTAAATCCTGTATTATTTAAGATCTTTCCAGCAACGCTGAGTCGTCCAGGATTGCGCCTAGCTGGAATATGCTTTAGTCCATATGATGCATGGTGGGCACACATAAAATTATTAAAGCTCAATTAAGTTAATACGTTTGTTGGACGGACCTGATAATATCAGGTGAATTATAATTTATCGGTTTCAAACCTCTAAGTATGAGGCTGGGAATTCGAAATCAAAGCGGCTGGCTGTCCCTGAGCAGCCATGTTCAACCGTCCCCGTGCGGCAGCCCCGACCACCATTCGAGTAGATGCCCGAACAGGACCTCGTTCTCCGCCGCGATGGCCATGCGCGGCTCCAATGACAAGCCTGCGGCCGATGGTTCCCCGCTGCGAGCAAAGAGGCGCGACATGGCCCCAGCCTCGGAGGCAATCAGCCAGCCCGCGGCATAGTCCCACAGCTTCTGTCCCCCGTGGAGATAGAGCTGGATACGCCCGGCTGCCAGCCAGCACCATTCCAGGGCGATGGATCCCAAGTTGCGCTGTGAACAGAAGGGCGACTGTCCTCCCATGCTGGGCAAGTCTTCTTTAGGCAGGCGCTTGAGGTCGACGATGGCCAGACACTCGCACAGCTTGGTCCGTTCTGATGCTAGGCGCAACGGTTTGCCGTCGCAGAAGGCCCCGACGCCGCGTTCGGCGCAGAAACACTCGTCGTGCACCGGATCGACAATGCACCCCAGGACCGGCTCGCCCCCTCGCAACAAGGCGAGGGAGATGCAGAAATAGGGAAACCCATAGGCGTAATTGCTCGTGCCGTCCAGGGGGTCTAGGCACCATACGCCGACGTCGGCATTAGCGATCAACTGCTGTTGCGTCTCCAGGGTCATCTCCTCTCCGAGTACCGGTATCTTGGGCCAGATACGGCCCAGCTCGTCGCAGATCCGCTGCTGTGCTGCCATATCCGCCTCGGTAACTAGGCTGCCGTCGGCCTTGGAACGAGTGGTAGCCTGCAGGAAGCGGGGCATGATCTCCGCCTCGGCAACGGAGCGTAGCAGGGAACAGAGACGATCCGGTTCAGGGCTCATGGGCCTCTCCCGATTCGAGGCATAAGGCACGGCATACCCAAGTGTATCAGGGGGTGTCGCTAAGGGAGACGAGAACAGAACGGGTGGCAGTCATGTTTGGACTCCCGTCCGAGTAAGGCTATGGTGTGTCGATGTTTAACTCTCAACCAACTGTTTCCATATGTTAAATTGCCACAACACGCGAAAGGCCAGCAAAGCGGACTCCGAAGCTGATCAGATGGTTAACCTGAGGTTCGCTGTGCAGACCTTGAAAAGCATCTAGTGCGGATGCCCTCAACTACCGATAACATGGAATGGGTAGGATTGTCTTCATGAAAAGGCCGAACTGAAACAGCTATTCTTCAAGGTGCCTCCTGAATGATTTGGCATTGTTTGGAGGATTTAACGTGTTACGTTCGATGCATAATAGCCTGTCGATCTCCCGCAGTGTTTTCATGCCGGCATCTTAACGCAGCCTGCACCTAAATTGTTAGGTCGTGTTGACACATAGACCGAGAATGCTTCTGAATCATTCGAGTTAGCCTTTTAAATCAAAGCAGTAGTCGTAGATGTCAACATGTCCTAATCTCCGTTCTGCATGCACAGACATCGCGTTAAATGTAGGTTGGGTTAGGCGCGCTGGCCGATCTTGAAGCACAGTGACAGGGCCGAACGCGCCGTAACCCAAGCGCCGGATACCACAACCAATGCCAAATAACTCAGGACTGCGCCCGGAGAGGCATCGGCGTCGAACGCGGCGTAACGCAACACGACCTGGATATTTGTGAACGGGCTTAGAGATGCGTCAGATTGTATTGGATACCGAAACCACAGGCCTGGAACTGGCTGAAGGGCACCGCATTATCGAGATCGGCTGCGTTGAGCTCGTCGACCGCCGTCTGACCCGCAATAACTTTCATCAGTACCTGCAGCCGGACCGGGAAATCAACCAGGGAGCCGTGCAGGTTCATGGCATCACGGACGAGTTCCTGCGCGATAAGCCGCGCTTTGCTGACATCGCGGAGGATTTCATCGGCTACGTCCGGGATGCCGAGCTCATCATCCACAATGCTCCCTTCGATGTTGGCTTTCTGAACCATGAGCTGGGTCTATGGCGGGAGGATGCGGAGCCCATCGACAAGCTATGTCGGATCACAGACACACTGGTCATGGCTAGGTCCTTACACCCTGGGCAGCGCAACAGTCTTGATGCCCTGTGTAAGCGCTACGAGGTGGACAACTCGCAGCGGGACCTGCATGGTGCTTTGCTGGACGCGGAGATCTTAGCCAACCTTTACCTCGCTATGTCGGGGGGACAAGTCAGCTTGGCCTTTGGAACCCAAGATGGCTCGGGGATGGGTAGGGTAGGTGCAGGGCCACACCGGCTTGCGGCACCATGGCCACCCCTGGTGGTGGTGCGGGCGGACGCAGTGGAGCTGGCAGCCCACCAGGCCCGGCTCGCCGCGATCAACGCGGCGAGCGGCGGGGAATGCCTGTGGCTTAAGACCTGAACGGGATGAGGCTAGGAGCGTGTTGATATTTAGCCCGTAGATACTCTGTTCTCAAGCAAGTCCAATTGTTAGTGATTGACAAGAAGTTGTCTGTGCTGCCATAAGTCTGTGCTGCCATAAATTGGCTTAATCAGAAGCCGCCTCGGTTGGTGTGTAGAAGCGACGGCTGTCGAAGGGTGTTCGGTTCTCGAGCATGGCGTGGATTGGATGGCATGCAGCAGCTTACGCATGATGGCACAGACGTGCCTGGAGCTTGTTGAGGGCGGCAATGGGGTGCACACAGGCACGGCTGGTCAGGACCAGAGCATCCGGGCGTTGCCAGGGCAGACGGCATGAGCATCGACGGCTTCGGTCTTGGTGTGGGTCTGCATCCCCTCGGCGAAGCGTTTGGCGACCTCGCGGTTGATCGCCATGGTCACGGTTTTATGGCTAACATCGGTTCCGGCGCTCTTCATGTCCTGGTTCTCCAAACAGTTTGGATCGGTTAGGCTCGTGGCTTGGTTCCCTGACCCTGAACCCAAGCTGACCAACCTTGTGTATGCGGGCTTACGAACTTAGCTCCCGGCTTCGGATACTCTTCGGTATTGGCGAAGAGGGCAGGGAGCTGATCCACAGACAGGACTCAAAGCTTCAGGAGGGAATGGCTTTCCCAGATACTCGCTGCCATTTCCCTTTATACCTGCTTATACTTGATCTTTGGTTCGGCCTCGGAAACAGACCGTAGAATGGGCAAAGCAGGCGCCTATTGAGCCACTCGAGGGTTACGGCCATTCCACTGTTTACCGGAAGATACCATGCGCAACGTACCCAGCACATGGCACTGGGTGCGTTGCGCGGTGTGCATCCTGCCAGACTGTCACGGTTCGGAGATCTGCGTGGAATGACCGCAGCCTTAGAATCCAGCTTACCGGCGCTTGTTTCATCCATAGGAAGGTCCACACAACGGACCCTATAACAATCAAATGGTTAGCGTAGGGTCTGCTATGCAGACCGTTTGGGTTGTAGCCATTTGACACATAAAAAACAGTTTTTTAGAGTTAAATGTCAACAGGACTTAAGTATTAAAGCACCGCTAACATGGGAACTATGCGGACTACCTCACGCGCTGCTGACGGTTCTGACGGTCGTTCACTGCGGCGCGGGTGAGGACGGCTTCCATGGCATCCAGGTCGTGTAACTCAATGTGTTTACGGTCGACCTTCAACAGGCCGTTGTCCTGGAATTTGGTGAACAATCTGCTGACGGTTTCCACCGCCAACCCCAAATAGTTGCCGATCTCGTAGCGCGACATACTCAGGTAAAAATCAGTGGGGCTCAAGCCGCGTTTATGCAGACGCTTCGATATACTCAGGAGGAACGCAGCGAGACGTTCTTCGGCGCTCTTCTTGCCGAGCAGGAGCAGCATTTCCGTATCATGGCCGATTTCCTTACTAAGCAACCGATACAGCTGATGTTGCAGGGAAGGGATCGTGCTACTCAGGGTCTCCAGGTGAGGGAAGGGGACCTCGCAGATCGCGGAGGTCTCCAAGACCTTCGCCGAGCAGGTATGCATCTTTTTCTGAATGGCGTCCAGGCCGATGAGCTCGCCGGGGAGGTGAAACCCGAGCATGTGTTCGCCACCATCGGGGCTCGGGGCATAGGTCTTGACCGATCCCGTCTTGACCACATACAGGGAATGAAAACACTCACCGCTGCGAAATACATAATCGCCGCGGTGCAGCGGGCGGGCGCGTTTGACAATATCGTCCAATCGTTCAACATCGTCTGCCGTCAGACCCATCGGCAGGCAAAGCGTGGCGAGACTGCAATCCTTGCAAGCTATCCGCAACGCTTCGAATGAAATCACCTTAGACGCAGTCAATCGTCAAGCTCCCTAACTCTAGTCTGCCGCTATTTTGCAGGTTTGCTTGACCTGGATCAAGCAACCTTGTTCCGTCAGCGTGGTTTAAGCGTACATGTCTGAAAAAATTTATTTTCGTAAATTTTATACACGCTCCCTCTGATTCCAGTTAGCCGCCGACAGGACAGTCTAGCAGGCAGGTACCCACCGACGACTGGTCTTTTCAAGCAATCTGTCGCGAATCTGCGTACGCCCGTGGAATTGGAAGGGGTCTTTGCCGGATTGGGCATAACTTCGGGGTATATCATGTGATGGAAATCGCCTTAGCGCTGGATATTCAGAACGCATCCACGACGCCGGACCTCCCCAGATACGAGCAGTTTCACCGTTGGGCTGCGGCGGTCCTGAGCGGACGGCGCACCAACGCGCAGCTGAGCATCCGGCTAGTGGACGAGCCCGAGGGGGTCAATCTCAACCGGCGTTTCTGCGGCAAGCCTGAGGCGACAGACGTGCTCTCCTTCCCCTACGAGCCCTTACCAGGAATGGCGGACTGTGATCTGATCGGGGATCTGGTGATCTGCGTCCCACTGGTAGTCCGTGGGGCCCGGGTGCAGGGTACATCGCTTGAAGCCCATTGGGCCCATATGGTAGTGCACGGGGTGCTGCACCTCCTCGGTTACGACCATTCAGGTGCTACCGAAGCGAGCGAGATGGAGAGGCTAGAAAGGCATATCCTTTTAGGGTTAGGATTTCCTGTACCCTATGAGGAACAGTAGGACTTTATGACAAGCGTTCGGGCAAGATTCGGGTCCCAGGTAAGTATATGTCTGAAGAAGCTCGGTCGGCTGATTGGCAGCGAGCCGCAGGACAGGGAGCAGCTTGTCGAATTACTGAAGGATGCCGGCAGCCGCGCCCTGTTCGACGCCGAGGCACTGAGCATGATGGAAGGCGTGTTACAGGTCGCTGACCAGCGGGTGCGTGACATCATGATCCCGCGGGCAGACGTGGTCTGTGTGCGCCGTGACGATCCCCTCGAAGGGATCCTCAAGGTCGCTGTCGAATCCGCCCACTCCCGGTTCCCCGTCATCGGCGACGATAAGGGAGAAGTCGTGGGTATGTTGCTCGCCAAGGATATGCTGCCGCTATGCGTAAGCGGCAAGGAGCGGCGCGTCTTCAACATCCGCGATCTGCTGCGCTCGGCGGTATTCGTACCCGAGAGCAAGCGCCTCAATGTGCTGCTGAGGGAATTCCGCACCAGCCGCAACCACATGGCCGTTGTGGTGGACGAGTACGGTAATGCGGCCGGGGTGGTGACCATCGAGGATGTGCTCGAACAGATCGTCGGTGAGATCGAGGACGAACACGATTTCGATGAGGGTCTGCCGATCTTCAAACGCAGCGCGCGCGAGTATACGGCAAAGGCTCGCACCACCACCGAGGAATTCAACAACTACTTCGGCAGTGATTTTTCCGACACAGCCTTCGATACCATCGGCGGACTGGTGGTGAATGCGTTCGGCCGTTTGCCGAAGCGGGGCGAACGGATCCAGGTTTCCCACTTTCGCTTTACCGTGCTGCGGGCGGACAGTCGCCGGATTCACCTGCTCGGCGTTCAACCGCTGAGCGGAGCCAAGTTCTCGACGGAGGACGCACCAGCACCATGACTATCCATACGACGGCAGAAAAACGGATCGGTGTTTACGGTGGGGAACAGCTCGCCTGTTACGGCTTTGGCGATGGGCACCCCTTTGGTCCGGACCGCCACGACGTTTTCTGGGACGCCCTCACGGCGTCGGGCCTGAAGGCGAAGATCCGGAGTCTGCCGCCGGTCCAGGCGCGGGACAAGGACGTGCTGCGCTTCCACACCGGTTCCTACTTGGAACAGGTACGGAAGCAGTCCGAAACGGGCCAGGGTTATCTGGACTATGGCGATACGCCAGCCGTGATAGGTATCTACGAGTCGGCCCTGTTCGTCGTCGGCAGCACTCTGGATGCAGTGGCGCGGATCCTGGCCGGAGAGCTGACCCGCGCCATGGTGCCTATCGCCGGGCTCCACCATGCGCGACGCGACGGGGCGGCCGGTTTCTGCGTCTTCAACGACTGCGGTATCGCCATCGAGACCTTGCGGCAAGTGTATGGTATCCAGCGCATCGCCTATGTGGATATTGATGCCCACCACGGCGATGGGGTCTTTTACGCCTTCGACGATGACCCCGAGCTCGCCGTGGTTGACTTCCACGAGGATGGGCACTACTTATATCCGGGTACCGGCCATGCTAATGAAACCGGAACCGGCCCGGCTTGCGGTACCAAGTTGAACGTGCCCCTGCCCCCGTTCACCGAGGACGAGCAATTCCTGAGTTCGTGGTCCACGGCCGAGTGCTTCATCGAAAACTACCGGCCTCGGTTTATTCTGCTACAGTGCGGGGCGGATGCCCTGGTCGGCGATCCCATCACCCACCTGCATCTGAGCACGGCGGTGCACCGGCAGGTGACCACTTCCCTGTGCAGGATCGCCGACGATATCTGCGAAGGTCGTCTTCTCGCCATGGGCGGCGGCGGCTATGAGCGCAACCACACGGCGCGGGCCTGGACCGAGGTGGTGGCTGCCATGGTCGAAACCACCGCTTGATACCCCGAATCGACATGCCCATGGGGTAAAACCATGACCCAAACAGAGATAGGACAAGCCGTCGAGTCGATCTGGATCCTGTTCCGGCCGGCTACAGGATTTTGCCGCTGATGATAATGGTTCTGAGTTATTTGGCGTTGGTTGTGGAGTCTGGCGTGTTGGGTTATGCTGCGTGCAGCCAGGTGGCTGTACTTTGAGGTCGGACAGTGCACTAACCCAACCTACACTTAACGCGAAGCTGCGGGTGCAGGCCGCGCTGAGAGCGTTCGTACCAGGTGACCATGGACGTCCAACCAAATCTTCACCCGACGCGCTACTGGCATTGGCTGCAGGACGGCCGTATCCAGTGCGATGTCTGCCCGCGTGCCTGTAGGCTTAAGGCAGGTCAGCAGGGATTGTGCTTCGTGCGCACCTGCATGGATGGCCAGATCCTGCTTACCAGCTACGGGCGCTCAAGCGGTTTCTGCGTGGATCCAATCGAGAAGAAGCCGCTCCACCACTTTCTGCCTGGTACCCCGGTATTATCCTTCGGGACGTCCGGTTGCAACCTCGCCTGTAAGTTCTGCCAGAACTGGGACATGAGCAAATCCCGGCGGGTCGATACCCTGGCTGCAGGTGCTGCACCTGCGGCCATTGCCCACAGGGCCCAGGACCTGGGGTGCCGCAGCGTCGCCTATACCTACAACGATCCAGTCATCTTTCTCGAGTATGCGCGGGATACGGCCCTGGCCTGCCGGGAACGGGGGATCCTTAATCTAGCGGTGACCGCCGGTTACATCAGCCCCGGAGCGCGGGAAGACCTCTTCTCCGCCATGGATGCAGCCAACGTAGATCTAAAGGCCTTTACCGACGACTTCTACCGGTACCTCTGCGGCGGCCGGCTGATGCCGGTATTGGAGACCTTGGAATACCTCAAGCAGGAGACCCGAGTCTGGCTCGAGCTCACTACCCTGCTGATTCCTGGCCACAATGATTCCGAGGCCGAATTGGAACGCATGTGTACTTGGGTCCGGGAGCACCTGGGCCCCGCAACCCCTATGCACTTTACCGCCTTTCATCCCGACTGGGAGCTGCGGGACCTGCCGCCGACTCCGCCTGCGACCCTGGCGCGGGCGCGGGTGATCGCCCACCGCAACGGGATACGCTACGCCTACACCGGTAACGTTCGGGATACCGCAGGGGGAAGCACTTGGTGCCACAGGTGCGGGGCGTTGCTCATCAAACGCGATTGGTATCGGCTTGGGATCTGGGGACTGACGCCGGAGGGCAAGTGCGCAGCCTGCGGCACCGCTTGCGCCGGCTACTTTGAATCCAAGCCCGGTACCTGGGGTGCCAGATGCCTGCCGGTAAGCATGTCGGCGTGACCCGAATTTTCGGATGCTGTCTCGGGATGCCCGGTCATGTGCTGGTCGAGGGATGCTCCCCCATTGTCGGTGTGGAAGCCTGGGATGCCGAAGGGTCAAGTCGCGAAGGATTGGCTCCCACCCCGGATCGGAAAAGACTCGGGCTTGGATAGATTTCGTATCTCGGGCTATACTTAATAAAGCTTGTTTATGGCGGAGGGGTTTCCGGTTTCCCGTCTGAGTGGCGGTTCCCCGTCCGAGTGGAATCGCCTCTTGCTTTATTTAAGAAATGGTGTTCGCGTATGGGCGAGTCCTTGATGGCAACTTATAACCGGCTTCCGGTCATCTTTACCCGCGGCGAGGGTGTCTGGCTCTGGGATGTCGCCGGCAAGCGTTATCTCGACGCCTTGTCGGGTATTGCCGTATGCGGTCTGGGACACGCCCACCCTGCTGTACACCAAGCCCTGTGCGAGCAGGCTAAAGCTCTTATCCACACCTCGAACCTGTACCGGGTCGGCATGCAGGAGACCTTAGGGGAGACTCTGACTGCGCTCTCGGGTATGGACAAGGTGTTCTTCTGTAATTCGGGCGCGGAAGCCAACGAAACGGCTATCAAGATCGCCCGCCTCCACGCCCATGACCGAGGCATCGGGTACCCCACTATTCTGGTGATGGAGGCGAGCTTCCACGGCCGCACCTTGGCCACCCTGAGCGCCACCGGAAACCGTAAGGTACAAGCAGGCTTCGAGCCCCTGGTGCAGGGGTTCGTCCGGGTCCCCTATGACGTTCCAGATGCGGTGGAAGCTGCAGCCGTCAATCGCCCCGATATCGTTGCTGTCCTGGTAGAGCCGATCCAAGGTGAGGGCGGAATCCACATCCCCGCTGCGGACTATCTCAACCGACTGCGGGAACTGTGCGACCGGCATGGCTGGTTACTCATGCTGGACGAGGTGCAGACCGGCATGGGGCGCACCGGACACTTCTTCTCCTTTCAGGCCAACGCCATCCAACCTGATGTGGTCACCCTTGCTAAGGGACTCGGCAACGGCTTTCCGATGGGTGCCTGCCTGGCCCGGGGTGTGGCAGCGCAGGTCTTGGGACCGGGCACCCATGCAACCACCTTCGGCGGAAGTCCGCTGGCTTGTCGAGTCGCCCAGACTGTGATTGAGACTCTACAGCGCGACCGATTAACGGATCGTGCTTCCCGGATGGGCGACTATTTACGGGTCGGTTTCGAGCGCACGCTGAGCGGAATCGAAGGCGTACTTGATATCCGCGGCCGCGGGCTCATGCTCGGTATAGTGCTCGACCGGCCCTGTGGCGACTTGGTCCCTCAGGCCCTCGCAGCGGGACTGCTCATCAATGTGACCGCCGAGCGTGTCGTGCGTCTGCTGCCGCCGCTGATACTTGAGCAGAAAGAAGCAGATCTGTTGCTGCAGGAGCTCTCGTCACTGATCCGGCGCTTTTTGCAATTGCCCGTGGGTTCGGATGCCTAGGCAGGCTGACGCCTATGGATGCGAGCGGCAGACCGTTACGACATTTCCTTACCCTGCTAGGCCTCTCCCCAGATGAGGCCCAGGCCTTGCTGCAGCGGGCCGCCGAGCTCAAGCGTCTGGTCCGCAACGGTGAGCGTTTCGAGCCCTTGAAGAATCGGACCCTGGGCATGATTTTCGAGAAGTCGTCGACCAGAACCCGGGTCTCCTTCGAGGTCGGCATGACCCAACTTGGCGGTCATGCCCTTTTTCTATCATCCCAGGATACGCAGCTGGGCCGAGGCGAGCCGGTTGAGGACAGTGCACGTGTGCTGTCCCGCATGGTCGATGCGGTGATGATCCGCACCTTCGAGCAGCGCACGCTGGAACGCTTTGCGGATTGCTCTTCGGTGCCGGTAATCAATGGTCTCACCGACCGTTTCCACCCCTGCCAACTACTGGCGGACATGCTAACCTACTGGGAGCACCGGGGAAGCATTCGTGGGCGGACGGTAGCCTGGATCGGCGACGGCAACAATATGTGCCACTCCTATGTGAACGCGGCCCGGTTGTTCGATTTCGAGCTGCGCATCGCCTGCCCGGAAGGATTCCGCCCGGAACCCGAGATCCTCGCAGGCGCAGGAGACCGTTGTACCCTTATGCGGAGCGTGGTACAGGCAGCGGAAAACGCAGATCTCGTGGTCACCGATGTTTGGGCCAGTATGGGGAAGGAGCAGGAACGAAAACAGCGTCGGCAGGCCTTTGCCCGATTCAAGGTGGATGAGGCCCTGTTGGAGCAGGCTGCCCGCGACGCCTTGTTCATGCACTGTCTTCCCGCCCACCGGGGTGAGGAAGTAACAGCTGCGGTCATTGATGGCCCCCGGTCGGTAGTGTGGGACGAGGCGGAGAATCGGCTCCACGCCCAGAAGGCCTTGCTAGAGTTCCTGCTGGCGACCTGACTTTGCTTATACGGGGGCTGTCCTAGCTAAGCGAGATGCTTGGGCTAGGATTGCAGGATGTATGCGAGAAGAAGCCGGCTCAGTGGTTGGAAGCGTGATCGTTTGATGGAGCACTTTGTGGCGGGGACGACG
>Ga0066188_1000050_pt1 | contig 19864 bp, 10 predicted proteins | sample WorMetHERISLAND2_FD_61185 | JGI IMG/M metagenome (GOLD analysis project Ga0066188, IMG submission 61185) | Marine gutless worms symbiont microbial communities from Max Planck institute for Marine Microbiology, Germany - Olavius loisae HERON... | ecosystem: Host-associated > Annelida > Digestive...
GCTGGCGTGTCCAACACGCTTCACAACGTGGAGTGGATCGTCGGCTTGATCGATGAACGGGCTCCGAAGCCGGGACCGCGTGGCAAGCACAAGAAATTAAATTCAAACTGAGACACTACCCAAGTGTTTGGGTTATGGCGCGTTTGGCTCTGTCACTGTACTATCGGGGTAAGAAAGCGCGCCTAAACCCAACCTACACCTAACGCGAGGTCTGCGCGTACGGTCTAACTTGGTGTGGGTTGCGTTGAGACATCGGCACGGAGACCGCGATGACCAATCGTGCTCGTGTGTATCGAAACGCAACGCGCCAGATCCCCACGCAACGCTAAATCATCCAGGGCCGCCTTCAGCCTTCAGGACCGCCTTTAATCAGATAGCTATCAGAGTGGATAGCATTTTACTGAATCGAAATGGTGCATCGAACACAGCAGCGCCTCACTTTAGTGAGGGCTGGGGGCCACTCAAATCAATGGGTGGGGTGGGTGATTTCCGGAGCTCGGCCGTCCCAGCCGCATCAAGAGATCAAAGACTTGGATTCAGCAAGACGTGCCCGCACCTCCTGGCACCGGATTTCCAGGTTCAACCAGTAATCGGCACAGATACCGAATTTGCCTTCAGGCCACGCGATGGTGCCGATATGCTTCTCGGTCAGACCGCCGCGACGTGCTAGCTCGGATTTGGAGATTTGGACACCCGGTGCAGCTCTAGCTCGTACTCGAGTAAGTCTCCAGGGGAGACAGCATAATCGGGTCGATATTCGTCCTCAAATACATCTTCCGAGGGAGACGGTACAATCGGACCGATTACTGCGTTTTTCGCCGCAAGTCTCCACCAACTCACATTGCTGGTTAAGCTGCCTTCTACAGTTTGGCACTAGTAAAAGTGACTTTCACCTAGAATAACTTACCTGCTCGGTAGATGAAATGGAAGTCTTATTCGCTTCATTTTTCAGGTACCGCTGTACTTGTGAAATATCGTCGTGTTACGTTACGCTATGCCTATTCGGAATACGGTCCTGGGTTGTTTAGCGCTGGTTGTGTAATCCGGCGTGTGGGGTTACGGCGTGTTCAGCCCTGTCACCGCACTTCGGATCAGGTGGTAAGCTTAACCCAACCTTGATATTTGCAAGCCGCACCTAGCGCCCACGGCGTGTCGCCGCGGCGCCGTCACGAATCGGCCACCTACAATCGGGAGATTACAATGAGATTAGCCATATAGTTTGGCTTGACCTATTTCTGGCTGCCTGCCAATTGATGAGGTCATATCAAACTTGAATTTATCCCGACAAAATTTACAACCACGCCGAATGGATGGAAGATGAGCTCAAACAAGATCAGGATATTGTCATTCGTCATCTTCACCGTGATATGAATTCGGGCACTCACTTAAGCGAGTTTGAATAAGGGACATTCCATTCGTGGCTTTTGTGGTGTTTTCTCCGGCTTTTAATGGTAAAGATAGACGCAAGGCGGAATAAATACTTTGGCTATTCAGTCCAAACAGCCGCTTTTCGTCGGCAGGCTGCTACCTATCCACCCAATTTGTAGCAGACAAACTGCCCTCGGCCACTCTCGGCGGCGGACTGCACCATAGTAGCTGACGGTTGGGAGCTGTGACTGGTCGATGTGTTGGGCACACTGCCGTCCGAAGATGCGGCTCGCGGCTAGGGTTGGTGTAGTTCTGCTACGACGGATCGCGCTCACCGCACTCTACAGGCTTCTCAACCAGCATTGCTGAAAGCAACCGGTTAATCCATTAAGGATCTTTAACTACGTGCTCACCCTACGGCATGACAACCACCATTTGGCATGACGCCTGCCTGTTTGGTAGCTTAGAAATTCGGCGTGCAGACCCGCATAATCGATTCCAACAACAAATGAGAGTATCTTTGCCGCCAGTCGCCCCGGTGAGATATGCAGACCTAAAGCGCTGGGTCTGTCTTAGGTAAATTCGGTAAGAACATCTGGTATCAACGAGATCAGCGAATGAGCCTTCGTGCCTTCCCTGCAGCGCAGGGACTCTACGACCCTGTCCACGAGCATGATGCCTGCGGCGTCGGTTTCGTCTGCAACATTAAAAACCGCAAGCGCCACACGATCATCCAGCAGGGCCTGGAGATACTGCAACGCTTGACCCATCGCGGTGCTGTGGGTGCTGATCCCAGGGCAGGTGACGGGGCCGGCATCCTGGTCCAGCTTCCAGACGCCTTCTTCCGCGCCGTCGTGGATTTCGAGCTGCCACCCGTCGGCCAATACGGGGTTGGCCATGTCTTTCTGCCCCAGGCCGCAGATAAGCGTCATGGGATGGAGACCCTCGTCGACCGCCACTTGACCACGAGTGGGCATCGGATCCTAGGCTGGCGCGACGTCCCGGTGGACAACAGCGACCTAGGTGAGAGCGTGGGCCCCACGGAGCCCTGCATCCGCCAAATCTTCGTTGGCCGTCCCACGGGCTGCACGGACCAAGACGACTTCGAGCGCCGACTTTTTACCACCCGCAAAGGCCTGAGCAACGCGATCCGCCAGGCCGGTATCGGCAAGACTGCCTATTACGTGACCTCCCTGTCATCGCGCACCATCACCTACAAGGGGATGCTGCTAGCTGACCAAGTGGGACGCTTTTACCTGGATCTGAAGGACAAGCGCTTCGCGTCTGCCCTGGCCCTGGTGCACCAGCGCTTCTCGACCAATACCTTTCCCACCTGGGACCTAGCCCAGCCCTTCCGCATGATCTGCCACAATGGGGAGATCAATACCCTGCGTGGCAACGTCAACTGGATGGCAGCGCGTCGGCATACCATGAAGTCCGAAGTCCTGGGCGGCGACCTGGACCGGATCTGGCCCCTGATTGCGGAGGGCCAATCTGATTCGGCCTGCTTCGACAATGCCCTGGAACTCTTGGTGATGGGTGGCTACTCCTTGGCCCACGCCATGATGCTCCTGATCCCTGAGGCCTGGGCCGGCAATGACCTGATGGACGAGCAGCGTCGCGCCTTCTACGAGTATTACGCAGCCCTGATGGAGCCTTGGGACGGTCCGGCGGCGGTAGCCTTTACGGACGGCCGCCAGATCGGCGCTACCCTGGATCGCAACGGCCTGCGCCCAGCTCGCTATCTGGTCACCGACGACGACCTGGTCATCATGGCCTCCGAGATGGGGGTACTCGATATCCCGGAAGAAAAGATCATCAAGAAGTGGCGCCTGCAGCCAGGCAAGATGTTCCTCATCGACCTGGAGCAGGGTCGCATCATCGATGATGCGGAGGTCAAAGCCCAGCTAGCTGGCTCCCAGCCCTACCGGCAATGGCTGCACAAGTCTCAGATTGCTCTGGATACCCTGCCCACGGACGTGGCCCCTATGGCCCCGGACAGGGAGACCCTGCTGCACGCCCAACAGGCCTTCGGCTACAGCCAGGAGGACATCAAGTTCCTGCTCACCCCCATGGTCCTGACGGGCCAGGAGGCGGTGGGCTCCATGGGGGCGGATAACCCGCCCGCGGTGCTCTCCAACCGTGCCAAGCACCTCTCGACCTACTTCATGCAGAACTTCGCCCAGGTGACCAACCCGGCTATCGACCCGATCCGCGAGGAGCTGGTCATGTCCTTGGTATCCCTGATTGGCCCGCGACCCAACCTGCTGGGGCTGACCGAGGCTGGTCGGCACATGCGTCTGGAGGTCAAGCAGCCGGTCCTGACCAATGAAGACCTGGAACGGATCCGTCACATTGAGGACAACACCAGCGGCGCTTTCCGTACCCGCACCCTGGATATCACCTATCCAGCCGAGCAGGGTGTCGACGGGATGCGGTCGGCCCTAGAGCGACTGTGCCAGGATGCGGAGGAGGCGGTACGCCAAGACCAGAACATCCTGATCCTCTCCGACCGCCATATGAACCGGGATTACATCGCCATTCCGGCCCTGCTGGCCACCTCCGCCGTGCATCACCACCTGATCCGGCAGGGCCTGCGCACCAGTTCGGGGCTGGTGGTGGAGACTGGTGCAGCCCTGGAAATCCACCACTTCGCGACCCTGGCCGGCTATGGAGCCGAGGCTATCAATCCCTATCTGGCCTTCGATACCATCACCGCACTGCTACCGCGGCTTCCCGAACGGCTCGACTTCGAGGCGGCCCAGCAACGTTACATCAAGGCCGTGGGCAAAGGCCTGCTCAAGGTGATGTCAAAGATGGGGATCTCCACCTATCAATCCTATTGCGGAGCCCAGATCTTCGACGCGGTGGGGCTTACCACCCCCTTCGTGGATGCTTACTTCACTGGCACCCACACCCAGGTGGAAGGGGTCGGCCTCGACCAGATCGCCCAGGAGGCGGTTCGTTGGCACCAAGCCGGCTACGGTGATGCCCATATCTACCGTCGGCACCTAGATGTGGGGGGAGATTACGCCTTCCGCCTGCGTGGTGAAGATCACGTCTGGACACCCCACACCATCGCCAAGCTCCAACACGCCACCCGTGCCAACAACGCTGAGACCTATGAGGAATACGCACGGCTGGTCAACGAGCAGAGCGAGAAGCTGATGACCTTCCGCGGGCTCATGGATTTCAAGTGGATGGACCGGCCCCTCCCCCTAGAGGGGGTCGAGCCCGCGACCGAGATCGTCAAGCGCTTTGCCACTGGGGCCATGTCCTTCGGGTCCATCTCTTACGAGGCCCACTCCACCCTGGCCAAGGCCATGAACCGGCTCGGCGGTAAGTCTAATACCGGTGAAGGGGGCGAGGAGCCGGAGCGCTTCAACCCGCTCCCGGACGGGTCCCGCAACCCGGAGCGCTCTGCAATCAAGCAGGTAGCCTCCGGCCGCTTTGGGGTAACCATCGAGTACCTAGCCAACTCCGACGACATCCAGATCAAAATTGCCCAAGGCGCCAAGCCGGGGGAGGGCGGTCAGCTCCCTGGCTACAAGGTTAACCGGCAGATCGCCCGGGTGCGCTACTCCACCCCCGGCGTGGGCCTAATCTCGCCGCCACCGCACCACGACATTTACTCCATCGAGGACCTAGCCCAGCTCATCCATGATCTGAAGAACGCCAATCCTAAGGCCCGTATCTCGGTCAAGCTGGTGTCCGAAGCCGGCGTGGGCACGGTGGCTGCCGGAGTCTCCAAGGCCCATGCCGATCATGTAACCATCGCGGGCTACGACGGTGGTACCGGGGCCTCGCCTCTAACCTCCATCAAGCACGCCGGCTCGCCCTGGGAGATCGGCCTAGCCGAGACCCACCAGACCCTAGTCCTGAACCGCCTGCGCGGGCGCATCGCGGTCCAGGTCGACGGGGGCATGCGCACTGGCCGCGACGTAGCCATCGCCCTGCTGCTCGGCGCCGACGAGATTGGCTTCTCCACCGCGCCCCTGATCGTCTCGGGCTGCATCATGATGCGCAAGTGCCACCTCAACACCTGCCCGGTAGGATTGGCAACCCAGGACCCGGAGCTCAGAAAGAAATTCACCGGCAAGCCGGAACATGTTGTCAACTACTTCTTCTTCGTGGCTGAGGAGGTGCGCCAAATCATGGCCAGGCTGGGATTTGCTAAGGTTAACGACATGATCGGGCAGACTGACCGCCTGACGATGCGCCGCTCCGTCGACCACTGGAAGGCCAGGGGCCTGGACTTCACCAAGCTCCTCACCAAGCCACAGGGTCCCACGAGCGTTGCCCTCTACAATTGCGAGCCGCAGGACCACGGCCTGGATAAAGCCCTGGACCTAGAGCTGATTCGCCAGGCTGAGCCGGCTCTGGAACGCGGCGATCAGGTGTGCATTGAGCTCCTGGTCAAAAACTACCATCGCACCGTAGGGACTATGCTCTCGGGACGGGTGGCTGACCGCTACGGCCTGGCCGGACTGCCGGACGACACCATCCACATCAAGGCCAAAGGCGTCGGTGGTCAGTCCTGGGGCGCCTGGGGTGCCAAGGGCGTCACCATTGAGCTAGAAGGCGAGGCCAACGACTATGTAGGCAAGGGCCTGTCCGGCGGCCGCCTAGTGGTCTACCCGCCCCGCGAGTCGAGCATGGCGGACCGGGCCGAAGACAATATCATTGTCGGCAACACGGTGCTCTACGGTGCCATCGCCGGCGAATGCTATTTCCGAGGAGTGGCCGGCGAGCGCTTCTGCGTCCGCAACTCGGGTGCCAGCGCGGTAATCGAAGGTGTGGGCGACCATGGTTGCGAGTATATGACCGGCGGTGTCATGGTCTGCCTTGGTCCCACCGGCCGCAACTTCGCCGCCGGCATGTCCGGCGGCATCGCCTATGTGCTCGACGAGGAGGGAAGTTTTGACCGGCGCTGTAACATGGCCATGGTTGAGCTCGAATCTGTCGACGCCCTGGCTCTGCACCAGAGTGGTGACCTCGAAACCATGGGCTGGGTGGATGTGAGCCACGACATGACCCGCTTCGATGCCATTCGTCTGCGCCAGCTAATCACCAAGCACCTGTACTATACCGGTAGCCTAGTGGCTCGGCGCATCCTGGACGATTGGATGGCCTATCTACCCAGGTTCGTCAAGGTCATGCCCGTGGACTATCGCCGTGCTCTGACCGAGATGCAGGCACGACACCGCCGGCCACCACCACCGCCCGCGCGGCAGTTGCTGGCTCGTGTTGACATTTAATCGAGGAGTGAACTTTGATCTCCTAACTTATCTCCATAGTATAGGATTCACAGTATTTCAAATATTAATAGAATGTTATAGTCCTTATTTAAGGAAAAATAATCCTGTGAATTCTGCAGAGTTAGGAGCCTTGAATGACCCGCAGCTTTACATATGAGTCGAGTTATGCATTACGCAAAAGATTCAGGCTCCTTAGTCCGGGTTAAGGCATCGTTAGTTGTTTACACCACCTACACCACCTAAGATTCCATTGACTGACCATCAGATGCCATTGCTGACCTCGCCGTGCTGGCCCATGGGGATATGGGGTGGCGACCCGGCTACTATGGCGTCGAGGCCCTTGGTTGCCGCTATACACTCGAATTCCCCGCTGTCAAGCTCGTCGACTACGCGGACCACACCGAATCACTCGCAACGAAATAAACCCGGTATCGGGCTAAGCTTAACCTCGTGTGCCCGACCTATCGAGCAAGGCTAGGGGACCTTTCTTTATCCTGGATTGGGCGATGCGACTGCCCGCTGCGCTTGAACTAACGGCTCTGGAAGGTCTGGAGCAAGGCAGCCTGGAAGGAAAGATCAAAGGCTTGGAACGCCTTCTGGTCAAACGCTTCGGTCCTCTCGACGAAGTAACTCGCAAGCGCCTCAATATAGCTATTTGGAACAACTCAACCGCTGGATCAATCGCGTTCTGGATGTGTTCAGGGTTTGAGAAGCATTAAGACTCGTCAGTCTGAAGCGAAGCCTCGCTAGGATCCTTAAGGGATCCGACTTTTTACAAATGAGTCAAGTTTGTACACTTTCAAGGGAGCAGTTATCAGGGGGCAGGTAGTATCAGTTGTCTGCCCCTGAGAACTGCTCCCTGCCCCCTGAATTGTTGGGCACGGCGGGGCGCATCCGCCTACCGGTCAGCGGATAGGTCCCTGGTGCGCTTCATCTCGACTCGTCGGTCTGAGGCGAGGCCTTGTTAGGAGTTATCAGATATGGGTAAACCTACCGGATTCATGGAATACAAGCGGTTGGACCGGGGCTATGAGACCGTCTCTGATCGCGTCGTCCACTACCAAGAATTCCTCATCCCTCTCCCCGACGCGGATCTGAGCATCCAGGGCGGGCGCTGCATGGACTGCGGCATCCCCTACTGTCATGAAGGCTGTCCGGTGGATAACCTGATTCCAGACTGGAACGACTTGGTGTACCGGGGCGATTGGCAAGCGGCGCTCGAAGTGCTGCACTCCACCAACAACTTCCCGGAGTTCACCGGGCGCATCTGCCCCGCCCCCTGTGAGGCCGCCTGCACCCTCAACCTGCACGACACTCCCATCACCATCAAGACCATCGAGTGCGCCATCATCGACAAGGCTTGGGAACAGGGCTGGATCCAACCCCAGATCTCTCGTCACAAAACTCGCAAGCGCGTCGCCATCGTCGGCTCCGGCCCCGCTGGCTTAGCCGCAGCCCAACAGCTTGCCCGCGCCGGCCATTCCGTCAAGCTTTTTGAGAGCCAAGACCGCATCGGTGGCCTACTGCGCTACGGCATCCCGGATTTCAAGCTCGACAAGCAGCTCATCGACCGGCGCATGGCCCAGATGCGTGCCGAAGGCGTAGAGTTCCACACCAACCTCCGTGTAGGCATCGACATCCCAGCCCGCAGACTGCTTGAGGACTATGACGCAGTGGTACTCGCTGGTGGTGCTGAGCAACCTCGTGATTTGCTGGTGCCGGGCCGAGAACTGAAAGGCGTGCACTTCGCCATGGATTTTCTGCGCTCCAACAGCAAGCGTGTCCAGGGCGTCCACGTCCCAGATTCCGAATTCATCAGCGCCGAGGGTAAGCGGGTAGTCGTCATCGGCGGTGGTGACACCGGCTCGGACTGCATCGGTACCGCCAACCGACACGGTGCCAAATCCGTTACCCAACTCGAAATCCTGCCCCGCCCCCCAGAACAGGAAGACCAAGGACTCACTTGGCCTGACTGGCCTGACAAACTGCGCACCTCCAGCTCCCAGGAAGAAGGCTGCGAACGCCTGTGGTCGATGCTCACCAAGGAATTTGTCGATGACGGCAACAGCAAAGTCAAGGCCGTCGAATGTGTCAAGCTGGATCGGACCAAGAACAACACTGGGCGCTGGCAGATGACCGAGATTGCAGGTTCCAGATTCTCCCTGAAAGCCGATCTGGTTACCCTTGCCATGGGATTCCTACATCCGGTCCAGGCAGGTATGCTTGAAGAGTTGGGAGTAGAGCTCGACGGGCGAGGCAATGTTAAAGGTCCCACCGAAGGCCCCAATGCCTACCATACTTCCATCCCTGGCCTATTCGCTGCCGGTGATATGCGCCGTGGCCAATCTCTAGTCGTCTGGGCTATCCGCGAAGGCCGCCAGTGCGCCCGTGCCGTGGACAAGTGGTTGATGGGGAGGTCGGATTTGCCTTAGCCGTAAAGTCCCCCTTGGATCTTGACTCAATGCCAAGGACAATCCTTTGTTCTCTCGCTTTCTCAAGCTTTTGAATCCATTGATGGCGCACTCGATTGTGGTGAAAAATCTCCAGTGGAAGATCCGAACTGAGAGTACTATAATTAGAACTGTGTAGACCTATTCTATGATATCCCTTACCACTCTTGCCTGCAACTGAGGATAGCTTCCTCTTCAGTATATAATCACACAGGACCTGACAGCTAACCATTGCTTGCTTCAATACTGTATCGTCCGACCCGCATAGACGCAGCAACAACAGGGATCAAGAACTATATAGAAGTTCGCTATAGTTGTTTGCTGGGAGAGACCAAGATAACTAAGCCATCTATAGATCTTAACTTGTTGCTTCTATCTATTGTGCGCGTAATCAAAGGAGACAAAAAGTACTACACCTGAACAACATGATTGTACGTTGGTTAAGTGAAACTCCCAACTTCAGTTGGGGTAATTGTAGTGTACCAGGTAGCGATTTGCTTCCAGAGCGAGTTTCTTGCATGGTGGAAGTTAATGTATTATAAGGTGTTGGATTGGATGCAGTATAATTGCCTTAAGTTTCATGTGTAACCTTATAGAAAACTGTTAGCCCTTAAGTTCAATCCGATCAACGTATTAAACTTCACCAGGAAATTAAAACATTGAAAGTAATGGGAACCGAGATTCAAAACTTATCGACAAAAGATATTTCCGAATTTCGTCGCTGATTCTTGGCTTCCGACGCAAATGCATGGGATGCTCAAATTTAAAAAGATGCCGTTGAGACAAAGCCCGATGCCTTGGTAGAAGAAGCATTGTATGAATACAGGTCAAGCAAGGCAACAGAGATTTGGAGCACACATATCAAGTAAGTTCCGGAATGGGAATTATGCGTTTCTAAAAGAAAGCCAATATCATCCATCGCTACATTCAAAGCCCATTTGAAATGGGCAAGTATCAGAAGTATCCGCATTAGGATTCAATATCGAGCAATCGGAGTTACGGTTCCTGATAACGCGCAATGGTTCTGGATTGGCAGTCATGGAGAGCATGATAAAATATTAAATTGAGATCTACATCCAGTAGATGCACCAAAGATGCACACCGCTGGTGCATGATGTTAGCACGTAGATGTTAAGTCCTGCCGGATTATAGACACGTTTTTAATAGAGATACGGTCGGTAAATTTAGTGAGGACCTTGGCAATGGTAAACGGTGCCTGATTGATTAGGCGCCTGAGAAGGCCGCTGGTGGACGGTGCTAACTTGTTTTCTAAGGAGCCCCACGTACACCTAGCGGGTGGCGCGGTGAATAATCCAGGATTTGCCCCGATGACCCGACGTAGGTTCACTCGCAGACGACGGCCCGATATCCAATGTCATCCCGGTAGTGGGCGTCTTTCCAGCTGATCTTGTGCACCAGAGCATAGGCGTTGGATTGAGCCGTAGCAACCCCGTCACCGAGGGCAGTTGCGCACAGAACACGGCCGCCATTGGTTACCACCTCACCGTCGGACAGGTCGGTGCCGGCATGGAACAGCTTGCAGCCAGAGAGCCCCGCCGCTGCATCCAGACCCCTGATCGGGTGCCCCCTCTCATAGGCATCCGGATAGCCGCCCGCTGCCATGACCACCCCCAGGGCGGCCCATGGATCCCACGCCGCCTCGATCTGATCGAGTCGCCCGGCGAGGGCCGCTAGGCATAGCTCCACCAGATCGGTGCGCAGACGCATGAGGATGGGTTGGGCCTCGGGATCACCGAGGCGACAGTTGTATTCCAGGACCTTAGGTGTGCCGTCCGGCCCGATCATCAGACCCGCGTACAGGAAGCCCGTGTAGGGTAGCCCCTCGGACGCAAGCCCGGTGACGGTGGGTCGGATCACCTCTGCCATGATTCTGGCGTGGATCTCAGGGGTGACGACGGGCGCGGGCGAATAGGCCCCCATGCCGCCAGTGTTGGGACCCCGGTCCCCATCATCTCGGGCCTTGTGGTCCTGGGAGCTCGCCATGGGGAGTATTCGTCCGCCACCGACGATCACGATGAAGCTTGCCTCCTCACCCTGTAGGTACTCTTCGATGAGTATCCGGCTACCCGCCGCGCCGAAGCGCCCGCCGCTCAACATATCCCGGACCGCTCGCTCTGCAGTGGCAAGGTCCTCCGCTAGGATTACGCCTTTGCCCGCGGCCAAGCCATCCGCCTTGATGACAACGGGAGCGCCCACTTCCCGGAGGTAGGAGAAGGCGGGCTCCAGCTCGGTGAAGGTGCGGTAACCCCCGGTCGGGATGCCCCAGCGGGCGAGGAAGTTCTTGGTAAATGCCTTGGAGCTTTCAATCTGCGCAGCTTTTGCGGTGGGGCCGAAACAGAGTAGATTAGCAGCCTGAAAGGCGTCAACCACCCCTGCTACCAGCGGTGCTTCAGGGCCTACGATGGTAAGTCCGATGACGTTTCGTCGGGCGTAAGCGACTAGTCCCTTGATGTCGTCGGATAGGATGTCCAGGTTTTGCACACCTGGTTCCCTAGCGGTGCCGCCGTTTCCAGGCGCTACCAAGACTTCCTCCACCAGGGGCGATTGGGCCACTTTCCAGGCCAAGGCATGCTCGCGCCCACCATTGCCGATGATCAAAACTTTCATATCATAAATCTTCTCAATTTCACGCTAAATTCTGTATAAAGTGGGGGTAGAAGCAAGGTATGCTACCTAGTTTAGAAAATTGCGTCATCCTGTTCCTTCCGCTTTATAGCTAAATTTTAGCGATGTTCTATATAGTATATTTTCTTCTAAAAAATCAACTAAGTGCCAGCTTGGTAGCCTTCTCATCGATCCCTGCAAATATCCCCAGCATTTCAATGAGTCCAATTTGTGATTGTAAAATCTCCATACGACATGGATCGCTCTTTATGATTCTCGTTTTCGAAGTCAGGGTTTCAAGGGGGACTGACATCTATGGGATTACGAGAAAACCAAGCATGATTGGTCGGTTAAACCAACTTGAGTTCCTAATTGATTTCATGATCACCGATTGCAGATGCTTTCATGTTTTCCTCACTATTAATGAGTTGGGAGCTGGTGAGTAATCGCTGGTGACGGGAAGCTCAGTCAGTAGACACAGCCCACCTTAAGATATGAAAATTAAAATGAGATAAGATGCTAGGCCGTGTTGATATTTAGACTGGAAACGCTTCTGAATCATCACGTTATCCTTTCCAGTCATTCATCAAATTTATTAACAGGACCTAGCGTTCCGCGCTCAGCTCCATGCGATCTACATCGGCCAGGATAATGGGGCGGCCATCTAGAGTAGTGAAACGCTGATCCTGTACATCAACCCGCCGCGCCTGGTAGGTTGTTACATTGCCAGTATTCGCGTTGATGATCCGAACCGTCACTATCTCCCGTCCCGATTGATAGCCCAGATACAACCAGAGCAGACTACCCATCACCATGGCGACCACTAACCCGTAGGCGATGCCCTTTAGGATTCCCAGCGGTACCAGGGAAGGTCGCAAAGGCGGATTAGTAGCTGGTTTACGGTCATACTGCATTCGGGCGCGGATGACATAGTAGGCGCCCAGAATCACCGCGAGGGTCAGGAGGATCTTGCCAAACATAAGCGAGTAAGGTAACACGTCTGCCATTAGCCAGTCATATCTAAAAGAAAATTGAAAGTCATGCCAAATTTGCTCCCTTTCCCCTTCAGGAGGGTGTCGCAAAAGGGTAGGACAGCGACGAACTTAGGTTCGCCTAGCTCACGCTGGGGTAGCCGGCGAAGATGCCCATTCAACATCCAGTGATTGCGGTCAACACTAGCAACCCGTTCGAGCTGTTTCCCGGTGGGGAGCCCAGCTCACCGAAGGTAGAAAGACCCGAGCCAGTCGGCGGTATGCTTTTCAAACATGCTGTAAATCTCGTGTAATCCTAGAAATCCTGTTCAAATTAGTCAGCTCCTCCTGGCGACACCTGATCAGCCAGGATCGCTACAGGATCAACCAAGTTGATATCGCCATCGTCCACACCACAAGATTACCGGCTAATATGCCATCTTAGGAATCAGATTGTCCTAGTAATGGATGATGTCCAGATAGTGGAATTTCCCTATACACCAGGTCCGAGTCAGCAAACCGCTTTTTTCTTATCTGAACCGTGAGCAAGCAGGACGACGAAGAATATAGACGAACAGGTGGTCATTGAGTCGTTTACAGTGAACCCGAATCGCTCAATCTGATCTTCTTTACCTGACACGATAAATATCTGGGCAAAGAGCAGTAATGCTACGACAAAAAACGGAACTAGGTTGAAAGTAAATGCGTTGATAGACTTGCGACGCACCACAGGACTGATGAAGAGTTCCATAATTGCATGTTCTTCAACATTGGCGTCCAGTCCAAGACCTGTATCATAAGGTACTTCCTGATAGCTGAAGAAGATCTCGTCAACTTCCCATTCCCCATGCATGATCTCAGTGTCCAGTCCAAAGGTAGGCCTATCCGTTTTGCATAGGAAGCGAAGTCAGGAATCAGAATGACCCGACGGGAATGAAGAAAATCTTATACTAGACCCGCAGCCAGACTGTTAATAGATCAAGTGAATAGTTCGAATAATTAAAAGATTGGCAGACGGTCACGTCGAAATGCCACCCGGTCACACCGTATTGAATACCGTTTTATTCCCTAGTTGACTCATAAAACTTATCCAGGCACTTATTTACCGATATTTATCTCTCCTGCGGATAACGATCTCTTTAAAAGGTCCTGCGGGAGATCCTTAGGGTATTTTTGCTAGATGTAACGCATTATATTCACATCACTAGCAGTAGAAAATGCCAATGACTGGATAAAAAACCTGTTGGTATCTGATAGGATTATTGCCCGCCCGTACATTCAATCGTGTTCTGATGATGTAAAAGAAAATTCTCTAATTGTGATTGACTGCGAATCACGTTCGTGTCCATCCCATATGAACGGTATAAACTCAACCACTTATAGCCCATTGCGGCGACAGCCATCACTGAAATGAGAATGGGTAATAGCCAGAGACGGAGGGTATTGGAATGAAGAGATTTCATACCAGTTTACGTCAGATTAGATTAGGGCATCCCGAAGGTCCTCTTCACCCATCAGGTATTTGTCTCTACAGTTTGGTAACGGCTTGCTTAATTTGGGTATCAAGAACTACCGCCGACGCCAAAGCGACCGACCGTCTTCGTGCCTCGATGCTCAGGGCTACCAAATAATCATCGCTGCTGAAGCAGCACCCGAAGACTTAGAGGAAAGCCGTTTTGCCAAGGCGATCCTCAACACCAATATATGATTGGTTGCTTTGTATACTAGGCGCAGATCCGGATAAGGGCGACAGCGATCATGCAAAATGATAATTTTTTTGTCCATGGAACGGTAGTGGACCGATGACAAGATGAAGAGAAGGATAGCCTAGGCATATGTTGTTCGGTAACCATTACCTGTAGAGATCAAATTCCTGTCCCATGAACACCTGGATCACCTGTGGGGGTTGCAAGCCGTCTTGCGTCACCGTCCGGATCTTCCCCTGCGCGTACCACCCAGCTTCACCGCGGAGGCACCGGCATTTATCCGCGGGCGACGAGCGCCCGGCACCGACCGCCACGATACGGCACCGCCTGTCCGTCACACCGGACGCATCCTCGTCACTCCCCTGGACGCGCCGACGGTCTTGTACCCCGGTTGTGTAGCGGTGGCCTTCGATCTTCCTATCCAGCTTCTCCTCGGTATCAGGGGCGAACAGTCACTGTATTTCCGGGTTCAGGACTAGGGGACTGTCTGTGTTTACTGGCTGCTGCCATCAGACAGTCACTACCCTAGCGGATTATGCGCTTACCCACGTCGCGACCGGACCGACCTTGTATGGCCTTTACGGAGGGCCCCATATGCCCCCCTTCGACCCATCGCTGTCTCCCAAGCAGGAGCGGATGATCGCTGATCTTGGGGCGATTCGGTCTGCATGGTTCCGGCCGGTACGGCTCCACAAGCTCGCTGATGCTCGGTAATAGTGATCGTGTGATCTTTGATTAGGATTGTCAGTACCGATTTGTCTACCTAAACACGAGCGTCCGGTAAAAGGCAAGCATCCGGTCGGCGAGGATCCTGGCGGACCAGGTCTGGGCATAGGCGCGGGCCCGCTTACCGAGTCTTGCGCGTAGATTGGAATCTGAAAGCAGGCGTACCGTCTTGGCAGCAAAATCGGCTTCGTCGTCGTCGGCGATCAAGCATCCCTCACCACCCTCAAGGACTTCCTGGGTACCCATGACGGCAGTCGAGACTACAGGTACACCAAGGGCCATGGCCTCCAAGAGAACTAGGCCCTGGGTCTCGGTGCGGGAGGCAAAGATAAATCCGTCGCCGGCGCGGTAACAGTCCTCCAGCTCACCGTCGCGGCTCAGATAGCCCACGAACAGCAACTGTTCATGTAGGCCCAGTTCGGTGCCCAAGGCCTCCAGCCGCCGGCGTGCCGGCCCCTCGCCGGCGATGACGAGCAATACATCGGGGATCGTGTGCTTGGCCCGTACCAGCATGCGCAAGAGAAAGTCCACATTCTTCTCGAAGGCTAGGCGCCCGATGTGAATCAGCACGGGCCGGTCCGTCGGGATTCCGTAACGGCGTCTGAAGCGTCCGCCGTCGCCCTGACTGAATTGCTCGAGCTTGACCCCGGTGGGAATGACCCTGGTCGGCGTCCTTACCCCGTAGGCCTCGAGTACGGATTGCATGGCCCGCGATGGGACCACGAGCGCATCCAGGTTGCGGCACTGGGCGGTGGAAATACGCCGTGCTGCCAAGCGTAGCCAGGACGGAGGCAGCCAAGTAATGTACTTGTCGACGTATTGCTCGAAGAAGGTGTGGTAGCTTTCGACGACCGGGACCTTCAGCCGACGTGCCAGCTTCACCCCTGCGTAATGGGCGATAAAAGGGGTTTGGATATGGACTAAGTCGTAGTCCTGTGCCGCCAGTCGCGGGGTAAGCGGACGGATTCGGCCCATGCGCAGGAGGCGATCCTCCGTGTCCAGCGGAATATAGCGCGCGGCGATGCGGATGATTTCGAAGGACTCCGACTCATCGTCGGTATGCTCAGTGCGGGGAGTGGCTACAGGAACAGAGGTACCTTTGCGTAACGCCCAGCTCCTTTGCCGCGCTACCGGGCCATAGTCGGGCACGATCAGCGTGATCTGGTGCCCCTGCTCCGAAAATTCGGTGGCAAACGTCTGGATGGATGTGGATACGCCGTTAATCCGCGGGAAATAGACATCGGAGATCATCAGGATGCGCATAGTGGCACCATATTTGTAGGAAAACCGGACATGGGACCGGAAGCGAATGGCCAGTGTCGTGTTGCGTTACGCTGTGTTCGACGCCATGCCTGTCCGAGCGCGGTCCTGGGTTATTTGAAGTTAGTTGTGGGAAAAGATCCCTCTAGACAACGCCAACCCATTCAGGATTGCGTTTAACCGGACAGCTTCTAAGAATTTTTCAGGATTGCTAGAAGCGCTTCTCCAGATGTGCCCCGAAGTGCAGGAGGTCGTCTTCGATATTCGGGTTCTTCAGCACGTCGTGGCAGACAAAGGTTTCTACCGGCTGCATCCCGAAGAACCGGAAGTTCAGATGCATCGGCCAGAAGAGGTCGCCTATGCTCTTGCCTGCAGAGAACCTTTGGTCGGGATCGTCGAAGGCCGCTTTGGGCGCATTGAAAATCAGCGAGAACATGTAGTGCTTGTCGTTCAGTAGACCGCCGGTACCGTACTGCTTGGTGAGACCGGAGCGGGTCCTATCGTCGCCATCACACAGCTGTCCCATCACTCCAGCGGCGCAGACCATGTATCGCTTGAAGCTCCAAGGGACCCCCATCCAGTTGCAGAGACTCTGGACGGCGACCGTATCGGCCCACAGGTGTTTCTCGATCTCGGCTTTTACCTCGTACTCGCCCTGCATGCCGGTGGTCCTTATCTCATACCCTTTGCGGGACAAGATCAGTGTTCCTTCCGAGAACGCATAATATTCATGCGCATTGATGATGAAGACGTTTTTCATCGCTTGTCTCCGTTGTACAACCGTCTGGTCTCCACCTCATGGTTCCAGCTAGGATATTCTACTGTCACAAACCCGACCAGCTTCCGGATATCTTAACCATGAACGAATCCCCCTATAAAGAAGTCGCTGCCGGTATCTATTGTATCGAAACCGGCCTGTACCGCCCTGGCTTGGCTGCCTGCTATCTGGTGCGCGCAGGTGATCACCTAGCGTTCGTGGAAACTGGTGCCGCGCGCTCGGTACCTCGCATACTGGCCGTGGTCTCCACCCTCGGGCTTACGCCAGAGGCCGTCGATTATGTAATCCCCACCCATGTGCACCTGGACCATGCCGGTGGCGCCGGTGCTCTCATAGCCCGTTGCCCCAATGCCCGCTTGGTGATCCACCCCAAGGGTGCAAACCACATAATCGATCCTTCCAAATTGGTGGCAGGGGCCACCGCTGTTTATGGAGAAGAGAACTTCGCGCGGCATTTCGACACCCTGACGCCGGTCCCCGTGCAACGAGTCATGGTGGCGGAGGACTCGATGGTGATCGATCTCAACGGGCGCCCGTTGACCTTCATCGACACCCCAGGCCATGCCAACCATCATGGCTGCATCTTCGATGAGCACACCCGCAGCTGGTTTACGGGGGATACCTTCGGTATCGCCTACCCGGAGCTTCACACACCCGGCGGGCCCTTCCTGTTCGCCCCCAGCACCCCCGTTGCCTTCGATCCCGATGCCTGGGAGAAAAGCCTAGACCGACTCATGGGCTACAACCCAAAGGCCGTCTATCTGACCCACTACGGACGCCTCGATGATCCCCAAGCGCTGGAAGGCGAGCTACGCCGAAGTATCCGGGACCTCGCCGAACTAGCGTTGGTAGAGGAAGGCAATGAGCAGGCAGGGCGTGGCGAACGGCTGCAGGAAGGTGTCGCAGAGCAGTTGATTAGCCGGGCTCGGCATCAGGGTTGTGAGCTGGACGAGTCCCGAATCCGTGAAGTCCTGGATGCCGACATTGCCCTCAATGCCCAAGGATTGGAGGTGTGGCTAGCGCGGCGGTCCAAGTAAGCAGTCGAGAACGCGAGTGTCTGAGCTTACCAGTCCTGCAAACCTGTAGTGTCGAGTCCCGCGAGATGAGCAGATGATCTCGAAATTGATAAAAAACAATGGCCCTCTTAGGCGAGGTGTTGGTCGGAATCGCGGAGAGCCTCTAACACATCCGTTTGACCATTACGGCTTCATCGTCGTTACTACCGGCTCTGCCTAGATGTACGCGGCGAGCGAGCAATTTTCGGGTCTGGATTGAGTCGGCCAGGTTCATAAGCCCGGCATCCACTGGACCATAACCCGTAGCACGCCCCGGCCCATGTGCTCATGAACATCGTCTTTACTTGGGGTGCCGCTGGCCTTAGCCATTTTCGGGGATACCATCCAAGGAGCGGTAAGTCAGATCGGCTAGCCAGAAGTGATCTGGCTGGCGATTCCAGAGATCCTGCTGGGCATCGACATCGCCAGGTGCGGCTTTGGGCTTCGGTACTGGAGTGCTCCGTGATGGCACCCGAGTTCGGCCCTCATGAAGCAGTATACCTCCTGTGCCCAGGGCGTTTCGCTCTTATACACCTTCCGCATGCCTGTTGCCGCTCTAGGGATTCGTGGCCACCACCGCGCTGTTCGATCTCTATCCTAGGTGCCTAGCTGTTGGGTAAAGGCAACATCCGCGAATGCGGTGGGGGGACGGGAGCTCTATTGGGGCTATCTCGTAGGTCAGCTGCAAGGTGTACACCCACGCCCACCCCGGATTCGGGTACATAACTGACTTGCAGCACTGCCTGGATTCTTTATCAGCTACATACCCTACACCCTGTTCCAAGAGTAGGTCGATAGGCTGCTGTTGACGGACGGTCTTACCGACTATATTACGGTCGCGAAATGGGCTGCCTACACCTTCGGGGGGGAGCGAGGGGGCCTGGGATATCGCCCACAGCCCTAGTGTTCATCGGAATTCTGGTCCTGAGCTTCGGGGATTATTTGAAAGAAAGTACGTGTTTGCCGTAAATGTCACAGCAGGGAAATTTCCAAAAATGGCATAAATGGATATGGTAATCCACAATATCATTATGGAACCTGTAGTGCTTACAGCGTACTTGAACCCCAAAATCGCTATACGGGGTAGAAACTATACCCATAATAAAAGCTTATCAGGAACGACCGAGCATGCGCGGGATCGAACGGACTTATGGGCTCTGTCGACATACGTTGAGTGCACGGTTAAAAAGCGAAACAGCTGCCACCCTTTCCACCCACGTATTAAAAATCCATGATCTTTGGCGACTATCAGGAAGTGTATCAAACCGTGATTTCCGATGAGCAACATCGCCCTGCGGGTAAAGAAGCAGGAGAAACGTCCCATGTGTAAGCGATGGAATAATACCTGACGCCAACATTTAGCACGCTTCGTACGAGCGCAAGCCTACAACCTCAACCGCCACACGGTTGCGAAATGGCGTCAACGTGAGGGGTGGAAGATGCTTCGCACCGCTCATAATGGCTTCACACAACCATCTAGGGTGGTGACGTTGCACGAGACCTTCCTGATGTCCCTGGATGAGCTGCTGGCGGTGATCCATGAGTTCATCGGGGCTGTCCTAGCTAAGGACGTTTTTGTCTCGAATTCACCCATGTCTTTAATTGGTTAAGCAGTTCTCGGTGATCACCTCCATTGAACCGCCATTCGCACTCCTTTAGGAACAGGT
>Ga0066188_1000051_pt1 | contig 19648 bp, 12 predicted proteins | sample WorMetHERISLAND2_FD_61185 | JGI IMG/M metagenome (GOLD analysis project Ga0066188, IMG submission 61185) | Marine gutless worms symbiont microbial communities from Max Planck institute for Marine Microbiology, Germany - Olavius loisae HERON... | ecosystem: Host-associated > Annelida > Digestive...
AATTATGCACGGCCCGCTCATCAATGGAACTCTTTGCGGCTCAAAACAGACATGACATATCTCCAACCTCCTGATTCTATTATTCTGATCCAGAAAGTGGGTATATCAAGTATGATGACGTCAAGTTTTAGAGGGTGAGTAGTGGTTAAATTTAAAGTGGCAGGGCCGTGCGACCTAATTATTCAAACCCCTGCTATTCTGCCATCCCAGGCACCTGGATTCCGGTAATCTCTGTTGGAACGACGAGGGAGAGGCCGAACAAACTGTACAGCTGCCGATTTTACTCCCGGATTGTGTAATTTGACAAAAAACAAGTATAATTAACTTATTATAATTAATGCATTACCTAGAAGGAGAACGAAAAACAGCGTTCGTTCAATCGTGAAAGGTGTCGGTAACGCTTATGAGGCTGCCTAAAAACCAACCTATTGATCTTCAGGCATAAAAACCACAGATATTTCACCTGGCTCCCAGTTCCGGCGTGGGAGCAGGTCTTGACACTCCGGCGTCACCGAGCCTAACCACTGGAGCGGTCAGGATAGCGTTCCCACTCTGGAGTGTTGGAGCTAGTAAAATCAGTAAGTTAGTTTCTAGACAGTCTCCTACATTTAATGGCATTGGTTTATAGCTACTAACGCCCGATGGTTTGTACCTGAATCGTCACCATTTGTATTCATTTACGGTCAAACTTTCCATGTATATCCGGCTTCTGCCATGTCATTAGTAGTCAATAGCAGCCCGAGGAGAATTTTCCTGGAGGATGCTGAGATCCTCGAGCAGGAGACTCATGCGGGCGATCAGTTCCTACTGCGCCTGCGGGCACCAGAGTGTACGCGGCACGCCCAGCCCGGCTCCTTCGTGCACCTACAGTGCGATCCCCGGTTACCGCTGCGCCGGCCGCTCTCGATCATGCGCGCGGACCCGCGCGACAACCGGATAGAGCTCCTCTACAAGGTGGTCGGGAAGGGCACTCGGCTCCTGGCCTTGAAGCGACCCGGTGAGCGCATCAGCCTGCTCGGGCCCATCGGCCGCCCCTTCCAGCTGCATCCCGAGTATCCGCGGCCCTTGCTCATCGGTGGCGGCGTGGGCATCCCCCCCATGATCTTTCTGGCCTACACCCTGCGCTCGGACCGGCGGTTCCAACCCTTCGCCACCCTTGGCTTCGAGGTCCCTTTTCAGCTGCGTCCTTCTCAATATTCGGTTCCTGGCTTGCCACTGCCGGTGATCGCCGCCATGCCCTTGCTCGACGACTGGGGCATCCCCAGTCGGCTCGCGAGTCTTCTGGACCTTCCGGGCTGCTTTCGGGGCTATGTCACGGAGTTAGCGCGGAGCTGGCTGGAGGGCCTGGACGCACCGGCCCGCGCCGAGGTCGAGGTCTTCGCCTGCGGTCCCCACCCCATGCTCAGGGCGGTGGCTACCCTGGCACGCGAGTTTGAGCTACCCTGTCAAATCTCCCTGGAGGAATTCATGGCTTGTGCCGTGGGCGGCTGCGCCGGTTGTGGCGTCCAGGTCCGAACCGAGGCAGGACCGACTATGCAGCGTGTATGTGTGGACGGGCCCGTTTTCAACGCCTATGCCATCTTCGGGTAACAACCATGGAAAAAACCTTGAATGCAGGCATCAAATATGAACTAGATTCGACGTGCTGAAGTCAAAGACTATACTATGGCTGTATCCGGAATCGGAGGAATCCGTTGCAATGCCGGAAGTATTTGCAACCGGGTAATTGATCAGGCCACTCGAAAGTGATCGGTAATGGTAATTTTTTAAGTGGTTAGCATCGAGGAGTTCATTAACCAGCCCCTATTTCTTGTTTGATCCCCTCTCCCAGGGAAGGCGTCGCGAAAGCCATTCTCTCGCCGGGAGAGAGCCTGCCCACGCATAGCGAGGAGTCTGGAGAACGGGTGATTTAAACCGGCAGTCCCCCCTGGAAGTGCTGGTATCCTGCCGGCATCTGTGGGTATGGGCTAACTGGAGGGGAGGGAGGTCCCCCAGATCAGCTCCTTGCTGATACCTGCCTCCTGGAAGATGGCGCTCCCGGCGATGGACTTCTGCGACACCCTACTATTAAATGGTGAGGTCTCCCAACCCCAACCGCGTCATTCCGGCAAGGAATGTTGGAATCTAGTGCCAGGGATAGCAACAACAGGAAGCGCTGAACCATTACCCGAGGATCATGGTTCAACCGTAACGATTATTCAGTAGCCCCGGGGAATCTTATTTCCGATTATCAATCTCCACAGGCATAATTCAAAGCTGCGCTGCTCGCTCCTTGCCGTCGAGGACGACAACCGCCAGGCTCATCCTGAGCCTGCTAGCCGCGCCCGCGCACTGCCTGCGTTTCTATGCATCTGCGCCTGGGTCTCTGCGTGGGGATTGGATGCAGTAGGCAGTCTCTAAACTCGGCCTAGTGAGCTTGATGTTGCAGGTCGCTACACCTAGGAACTTGGTGACGATGCGATTGGATAAGCATTTCTCGTTGTTTTGATGGCATGTTTCCCGTATCCGTGCCATATTGGAATGCTAGGTCCGTAAAATGCGAAATTCGGAAATTGCTGATGGAACAAGAAGCGGGAACCTTGGCGGTCGTTGATCAGGAACGGAAAGCCTATGCCGCGGAGCGCCGTCGTTGATACGTCTTTTCTAGTGAGCGCCTTTCTGTTCCCGGCCGGCGTGCTAGGACGGGTCGTGGCGCTGGCTGAGAAAGGGGTGCTTATACCTTGCGCAATCTACGCCTTAGACAAGCCTATTACCACAGCGACACAACATAGGCATGCTGTGGATCCTATAAAATCTTGTAAATCCTGCGCCATTCGTGTATGGCAATGGGCAACAATAGCGTTTGAGCGGTATTGAGTATAGGAAGTAATTCATCTTAGGAGTGGGGATATTCTGTGTAATCTGTGGATATAAGACTCGAAGCCCCTAGCATCACGACGCGCATGAGGGCAGGTTCAAATGCCCACGAATCTTGTTGAAATAGCTCGCTTTCATCGCTGCCTCGAACGCTTGGTTGGAGGGATACTCAAAACCGAACACCGGCCACCACAAGCGCTGGTTCTCCATGCACAGGTAGAAGAACACCCGCTCGTGCCAGGCGGACAAGTTACGGTAGGCGTGGGAGAATAGCGCCAGCTTGATCGCATCGGGATAGGACAGCTTGCCGTCACTAGCAGTCAGGGGCATCTGCAAGATCTGGGTCTTACTGCCGCTGGTACGGATGCGTCGGATGACGGATTTGGTGAAGGTTAGGGTGCCGAACGAGACTAGCGCCACCTCGGCGGGATCGAACCCTTGCTCGACTCGGGAGAAGAGCGCCGCGTAATCCGCCTTCCAATCAGCGTAATAGATCATGGGATGGAAATGGAAGCCGACGATGATCCCTCGGTCGGCTAGGCGCCGGGCGGCGTTCAGGCGTTCATCGAGCCCGGCAGTCCGCTGTTCTTCGTACGCGATGATGCACTGCGGGTTGAGTGACCAGGTGCAGATGAGGTTGCGGGGAACTGGGTGTTTCAAGAGATAGGTGATATTCTTGGATTTGGTCTTGAGCTCCAGGAGAACGTTTGGGTAGCGTCGCGCGAAGTCCATCAGGGCGTCGAGCACACCGAAGCGATTGCCCCACATCAGGGAGTCGGACGCCTGACCGGTGCCAATGTGATAGGTCTGTTCGGGATCCAGCTGCAGGGCGCCGAGCCGGTCGGCAAAACGGCTGTCGAAGTGGATCTCGTCGTTGTGGTAGAAAGACCGGACGCTACAGTAGCTGCAATTGAAGCCGCAGTTCTCCACTGCATCGAGCGTCAGCAGGTTGCAGCAGCGGGTCCGCTCCGAGGCAACGGGACAGCGGCCCAATCCGAGGTGCCCGCGTTGCTGATCGCGCACTTGGACCCGGTGGCTTCCCAACCCGCGGGTAGCGGCGGGCGTGCCGTATTGCCTCGGGGTAGTGCGCAGGCGTTCTAGGTATTGGTGCAGGGTGCCGACGATCCAAGCCCGGCGCTCCTTCGGCGGCAGATCCGCCGCGGGTGCCGCGGGCCAGACCGCCATGAGCGAAGGCGCGCCCCACATCGCCAGATCGACGCCGATCTCGCTGATCTGGTGTAGCTCCTGTTGTGAGAAACGGTACTCCAGGGCCTGTCGGTGCAGAAAAGCGCGCTCCTCGACTGCCAGACAACTGAACGGCGTCTGCACGGCGATGCGAGAGAATTTCTGTTTGTAAGCCGCGTGTCCCCTCATGCACAATAGCCCCTACCCATCATTGATCGTTGTCTTTGCCAAGCAGACGCAGAAACAACCTTGCCCCGGCGGTGCAGGATAAACAGTTAGAAGGCGAGATAGCTCTAATCATAACACGCTTAGATCATCACCCTGATCGTTCAGCCCCTACCCCGGCATTCCAGCAGGGACCGTCGGAATCCAGGAACCGTGGCTGGTAAGACATGCCACTTGAATTTAACCACTACCCGATTCTCTCTCAGTAATCTCGATAGACCCCCTGACCCCCTAGCTGGCAGCCGACGACCGGAAGCAAGCAATACGCACCAACCTTACGCACCAACCTCGTCGGTCTACCTAATACAATAGTGCCGAAGTACTGATAACATCGATTTGGTTCTTCCATTGGGAATTCTTTTTTCTGCAAATGAATGCAAATTGGTTGGAATCGGCTTTCTTCATCGGCAATTCTTAGCAGCAGCCTAAAAACCAACCCCTTGATTTTGCTTGATTTCGAATGAGTTGAAATCCAACCTGACGGATAGCTCAATCAAAGCGTTATCCATTAGGCAATCGCTTAATCCCAGTGTGTTTATTTGTGTCCATTTGCGTTGATTTGCGGCTAACTTTTCCATCGAGATATTGCCCGCTCAGTGTTATTCGGTTATTGAGAGCATCTGTACTAGGCATCTTGACGAAATCCTCGCCATGGGCAAGGATTAAAGCTTCACAGGAAGCACTATCCTTGCAACCTGCGAAAAATAAATAAGGCTCTTAAGGTCTCCCTGGGGCCTTCTTGGGCCTACAACCACCTATCCCCAAACGTGAGGAGTGTTCCGCCGTGGCAAAAACCCCCGTTCGAGTCGCAGTTACCGGTGCCGCCGGCCAGATCGGTTACGCAACCCTGTTTCGCATCGCCTCCGGTGAGATGTTAGGCAAGGATCAACTCGTCATCCTGCAGTTGTTGGAATTACCGCTGGAGAAACCACAAAACGCTCTCAAAGGCGTGATGATGGAGCTCGACGATTGTGCGTTCCCGCTGTTGACCGACGTGATTGGCACCAGCGATCCCAAGGTGGCATTCAAAGACGCCGACTATGCTCTGCTGATCGGTGCCAAGCCGCGCGGGCCAGGCATGGAGCGTAAAGACCTCTTGATGGACAACGCCAAGATATTCATCGAGCAGGGGAAGGCGCTCAACGAGGTTGCCAAGCGCGAGGTGCGGGTCATCGTGGTCGGTAATCCGGCTAACACCAATGCCTACATCGCCAAGACTTCCGCCCCCGACCTGCCCGCCACCAACTTTACCTCTATGATGCGGCTAGACCACAACCGTGCGGTCTCGCAGTTGGCTACCCGGACCGGAAAAGCGGTCTTGGACATCAAGAAGATGGTGGTCTGGGGCAACCACTCACCCACCATGTATCCGGACCTGCGTTTTGCGACTGTAGCCGGTCAGGACGCTAAGAAGCTGGTAAACGACGAAACGTGGTATTGCGAGACCTACATCCCCACCGTCGGCAAGCGGGGCGCGGCCATTATTGAGGCCCGCGGCGCCTCCTCAGCTGCCAGCGCGGGCAATGCGGCCATTGACCACATGCGCGACTGGATGTTGGGCAGCGACGGTCGGTGGGTGACCATGGGCGTGGTCTCGGACGGCTCGTATGGGATTCCCGAGGGCCTAATCTACGGCTTCCCCTGCACCTGCACCGCCGGTAAGTATGAGGTCGTCAAGGGACTTGAGATCGACGGTTTCTCCCGTGAAAAGATGGACTTCACACTCAAAGAACTCGAAGAAGAACGCAAAGGCGTTGAGAATCTTCTGGGCTGATCCGTCGTGGCTCCCGGTGCCTTTGATCTTCAAAGGCACCGGGAGCCGTGAAAATTCCCTCGGAGTAATTCTGGATAGTGGTTACATCTCAAGTGGCATGGTTGTGTGACCTAATAATTCGAACCTCCCCTGCTTTTGCCACCCCTGGCACCTAGATTCCGGCAATCCCTGCTGGAATAACGCAGTGGGAGGCGAATGAACCGTCTTCATAATCCTTAAGTTAGCGGTTTTTGGTAAGGCTTGGACGAGGCTCTACGTCAGCTTGCGGATAATCTGGTGATAGCTCAGGTGCGCACGTTTATCGATCAACCGCTCGCTGCTACCGGGAAGTCGTGCATCTGGTGCCAGATCAAGGAGCGGAACCAGCATGAAGTCACGCCTCAGTAGACCGGGATGCGGAATTGTCAACGTCGGCGTCTCTAACCAGGTATCGCCGGCAAGCAGGATGTCGATGTCGATTGTGCGTGGGCCATTGCGCAAGGCACGCACACGACCCAGCTGCTGCTCGATTGCCTGTGTGGCTTGCTGGAGCTGCAGCGGCAGTAGGCTAGTCTCGACGGCACAGACGAGATTAAGAAAGTTCGCTTGGGCAATACCACCCCAAGGGCGCGTTTCATACCACGGTGATTCGCCTAGAAGCCAGACAGCAGCCTGGGCATCGAGTAATCTCAAAACGGTGCCTAGATGGTGTCGCGGCCGGATGTTGGAACCTAGGGAGAGGTAGACCGTCATCACGAGGTCAATCCGCCTCTGCTTTCATGATCTTTATCTAATCGGGCATACGCTATTAGGGCCACGGTTGGCGGCGAACTGGGTTTTGGGTTTTGACCGGTGGAATCGCGTAATGCCGGTGCAAATCCAGCAGTCGACCTTGCCACCAGGAGTCGTCGGCATATGCATTGAGAAGCGCCGAGCACGCACTCCACAAAATCCCTCAGGCCTACATAGAGGTTGTAATCCTCGCTGAGAAGGGTAGAGCGAAGGTCAAATCCATCAGCACCATGATAAAATCCACGGGCAGCACGCTCGTGGGGGAAAGGAAAAGCGGTCAGCCTATCTTTGGTCGCCGGGAGTTCATAGGCTGCAGGTGTCGGCATATGGCAATCGCAACCCCGCAATCCGCGGTGCGGCTCCGGGTTCCCAGAGGGGTAATGAGCCCCGCCAGCCGATCGATCAGCTGCTGGTCTGTCAGCGGGCGGAAATCATTCATATATGAAATATAATAGAGAAATTAGATGCGGGAAACTATTTTCTCCGAGGCCCCGTTGGCAGCCCGGCGGCATGTGGGTATTTTCTGACCATCGGATAGCCTCCTGGGCTTCTGGCCATTCAGAGACCCCTTTATTCTTCAGGGTGATAGATGTATTCTCAGGGTCATACGTGCTCCGCCAATGATGTGCAGCATCAGCTAACTTCTGCAGGGGTTCCGTATCGTGATCGCCCCATGCCCCTTCGGGGTGGGGTTCTCAAATTGCTTGCCGATTCCGGTGGGGTCCTCTGAGACCTTCCATTTCAGCGAGCAAGCCCAAGCTGCAAATCCTGGGAGGGCCACTTTTGACTTGAGGACTTCGTCACCGGGCATGAGGGTCTACTCTACCTCCAAGCTAGCTGGACAATCATCCGCGGAGCGCGCGATTTCATCTTTCTCCCTGGAACCAGAGGACGTCGGCGGCTCGCAATCCGACAACTGGAACAACCTGGTTGCCAATCAGGTCGTCCCGGGCGCTATGGGTTGAGAATCCGGATACTGCGGGGAGGAGGGAGACCGCTAACTGAAGGCTACCGTTGCGCCATGCTCGGTGAGCACTTTGCAGGGCAGCGCGAGCACCTCAATTAGGTGAGCAAACTATCTCATGCCTGGGCAGTGCTTCCGGGTGCCCTCAACGAGAGGGCTATAGCTACACCGGCTATAGTGACTACACATTAAACATCGCAGCAAGGGTGGGCAAAAATCCCGGTCGAACGCGCCCATGTTTATGACGGGTGGTCAAGCAGTTGCCGGGAGTATCGAGAAACCGAGGAATCAGAATCAGGTAAATAGAATCATATGATAGAGCATTGATACCTCTGTCGCTTGTCCGGTGCGTAAGGCAAGGAGAACGTTCGTTTTTCCGATGCATATCCAGCCTTCAAGAATCACAATCCCACGGCATAAAGAACCCATCAAAATTAACTACGGAATGTTGGTATGCTCTCCGTATCTTTGCTTGGTGAACTGGAAATCAGAGGGCACCAGCGATGCAACTCGGGTATATCAGAATCTCGAAACACGACGGTAGTCAGGTGCTCGACTTGCAACGAGACGCCATGTGCACCATCGGTATCCTACCAGAACGCATCTGTCAAGACCTTGCATCAGGTCGCCACCGACCACCATCCTGGGCTGGACGCCTGCCTCAATGCACCCCGACCCGGAAATACGCTCGTAGTGCCGGTTGGAAGCTGGTCTTTGGCATCTTTGCCACCCTATCGAAGTTTGAGGCTGAACTTATCCGGAAGTGGACCCGCGCCGGATTGGCAGCGGCTCGCACACGGGGGTGCTGCGGCGGACGACCTCGGAAAGTGACAGTGGAAGTCCTTACAGATGGTAAGTGCCGCATTCATTGGCGAACCCGAAGACCATAGCTTCAGCCGTCGCGAACCGCTTAGGGATTACGACGACGCTGTACACGTACCTCAACGGTGGATAGGTTGGTCAAAGCTAAAGGTTAACAACTCGTCGCGGGCCGGATTTCTGATTCAGAGAAATGACGCATGGGTTTATAAAACCCGACGTGAAGTCATGCTGATATGTCAGGTCCAGGTCCCATTGCCGGGTAGCCAGGTAGGTACCTGAGGCCGCTAAGGGATTGGCAGTGGCTTTAGAAGCCGCTAAGAAGACCATGGCGTTTTAGACTGGTTATAGTTTATAGGTAGCGGCCTATTCTCCAGCGGCCCCTAAGCGCCTCTGAGAGTCTGAGAGAGGATGTCATCACAAGGCACCGGGGGTTTTTTAACCCTAGCCTTGTTGGGGGTGGTAGCGTGGTAGGTATGTCAGACGTAGGCTAGGAGTGGCCTACACCGCCATGCGCTAGCGTAGCTCTAGGAGATGGTTGGATGGAGAATATAGTTGGATTTAGCCCCTTATAGATTAGGGCATAAAGAAAGGTCCGCGTGAGCGCGAGTTTGAGGGCTTTCAGTATTAATACCAGTATTGGGGACAATGGCAGAAAAATCAATGCTTACATCATCGGATCCAAGGCTGCCTGGCGGTAATCGACGTTCAAACTATCCGCCAATTTGTCTCATCGCACAGGTAGCTGGGGGAGACCAATGACGACATCATCGTTTTGGCGTGTACAGAGCTCTTTAGAGAGCATCCAAGTGGGTGTCTTGCTCCCAATCCTTCAGATTAGCACCGGTACCGGTAACCGCTGCGGCCAGAATCCGCTCAATCCACGCCTGGAGCTAGTGCGCTAGCTCGGTTGCAAATTGAAGGACTTTCCCCGCATGCTGACCCTGTGCATGGAGCGGCTGCGTGGCTACTACGACGATCCCCGCTGGGTCCTGCCCCTCTCTCAATCTAGCCAACGGGAACTCCCGGCAACAGTGCCACGAGGCGAATTGTGCTGGTAATGAACTGTTGCATGCTATACATGGATTTAACGATGCTCCAGATTTGTCCACCACACTTTTCCCTCAGCCACACCACGGGCCGCATCGCCAAATATTGTGGCTTGAGCATAGCTAGGGTGAAGCAATCCTTCAGAGATCTGAAGATGGCTGGTTTCATCAGCGTGACACAATGCCGCATACAGAAGAACGGGAAATGGATTGGGTTGGGAAACATGGTCCAAGTCTCCGCAGAGCTTTTCGAGGCCTCGGGATTGGGTAAAATACTCAAAATTGAGAGCGCAAATGCCTAAAAGCGTTTGCAAGAGCGTTTGGATCGCACGACCCCTGATCAGGGGTGCGAAGCTCTCAACCGGAAGTCCATCCAGGTGCACGTTGTCGGGGGACCAGACGTGTTGCATTTCAACGCCCAACGGCTCGTTGATCGACGGCTAGGTTCGAACTGGCGTCTCAAGCAACCTAACACCCACATTACCCTCTGCGCGTATTATCCCCCGCGCAGTCGGCACGCGCGTGCTTGGCACGCCTGCAAGGATAGGCTATATTTAGCCTGCAACGTGTGAATCTCAAGATCATGTCGAGTCCAACAGCATATCCAAAGGCGCACTTGTTTGCGTTCCCACCCCAGCCGATGGGGCCCCCTCTCCTGCGTCGGTTCCTGCTCGCGCGTCCTCTGCTGCCCTGAGATACAGGTACACACCCGCCCTGGCGGTGGCAGGACAGCTGCACTATCTCCGAATTGAACAAAACAACGCCCGCTTAGGTCCTTAAAGCGGTGGATACGGTGACGCGAGAGCGAGCACATGAGTGACAAAGCGCAATTGATTATCTTCGACACTACCTTGCGTGACGGCGAGCAGAGTCCGGGCGCTTCCATGACCCGGGAGGAAAAGGTCCGCATTGCCAAGGCCCTGGAACGGCTGCGGGTAGATGTTATCGAGGCGGGGTTCCCCATCGCCAGCCTGGGCGACTTCTCGGCAGTGCAGGCTGTCGTCGCCGCTGTCAAGGACAGCACCGTCTGTGTACTTGCCCGCGCCCTGGACCGGGACATCGACTGCGCTGGTGAGGCCCTGGCTGGTGCCGTATCGGCCCGCATCCACACCTTTATCGCCACCTCCCCAATCCATATGGAGAGGAAGCTGCGCATGAGTCCGGACGAGGTGGTGGCTCAAGCCGTACGCGCGGTCCAACGGGCCCGTCGCTATACGGACGATGTGGAATTCTCCCCCGAGGACGCGGGTCGTTCCGAGCATGACTTCCTGTGCCGGATATTGGAGGCAACCATCGCCGCTGGAGCACGCACGGTGAACATCCCGGATACCGTGGGTTACAGTGTTCCCTATCAGTTCGGTACCCTGATCCGGACCCTGATCGAACGCGTGCCCAACTCGGACCAAGCGGTGTTCTCGGTCCATTGCCACAATGACTTGGGGTTGGCCACCGCCAACTCGCTGGCAGCGGTGCGCAACGGCGCCCGCCAGGTAGAATGCACCATCAATGGCCTCGGGGAGCGGGCGGGCAATGCTGCCCTAGAAGAGATCGTCATGGCGGTACGCACGCGCCAGGACCACTTCGACTGCAATATCTGCTTGGATACGACGCAAATCGTTCCCTGCTCGCGCTTGGTCTTGAGTATCACCGGCTTCGCCGTCCAGCCCAACAAGGCCGTCGTCGGCGCCAACGCCTTCGCCCACGAGTCCGGGATCCACCAAGACGGGGTGCTCAAGAGTCGCGAGACCTATGAGATCCTGCGAGCCCAGGATGTGGGTTGGAGCGAGAATCGTATCGTCATGGGCAAACACTCCGGGCGCAGTGCCTTCCGCGCGCGGCTCCAGGACTTGGGTGTGAGCTTCGCCTCGGAAGAGGACCTCAATGCTGCCTTCGCCCGCTTCAAGGACCTCGCGGATAAGAAACATGAGATCTTCGACGAGGACTTGCAGGCCCTGGTGACGGATGCCAACCTGGACGCCGCCAACGAACGCATTAAGCTCGTGTCCCTGCGAGTCTGCTCGGAAACCGGAGAGACCCCCAAGGCATACCTGGTGCTCGCCGTAGACGGGGAGGAAAAGCCTGGAATCTCCATCGGCAGCGGTCCGGTGGACGCCACCCTCAAGGCCATTGAAACCATCGTCGCCAGCGGGGCCATGCTCAAGCTCTACTCGGTCAATGCCATTACTAGTGGTACCGACGCCCAGGGTGAGGTTACGGTACGCTTGGAGAAGGGGGGCCGCATCATCAACGGTCAGGGGGCGGATACGGACATCGTCATCGCCTCTGCGAAGGCCTACATCAACGCTTGCAACAAGATCCTGCAACCACATAAACGGGCGCATCCCCAGGCCGAGGATATCGTTTAGGGAATGGCTGTGGATGCGGAGCGTAGCCGCCGTTGTTATCTGGGCGCCATAGGCGTGCAGATATGGCGGCTGCGCTCCGCGGATGTGGATACCCAAGGGCCGGAACAAAGATCTGGAGAAATGCCACCGCCGGTGCAGCAGGAGGATACCATAGCTTCTGAATCCGCGGAACTTGCTAACGTCGGGGTCGAGTCGCCCCCCAAAGTAGCACCCGCTGCTGTTCCCACCGCTGATGGGGCTGCCGCCGGGGCAGACTGGGATCGCCTGAGCGAGGCCGTGTCTTCCTGCCATGCCTGTGAGCTGTGCGCGACTCGGACCCAAACCGTGTTCGGCGTGGGCAATCGCCAAGCCGACCTGATGATCATCGGTGAGGCTCCGGGGGCCGATGAGGACCGCCAGGGCGAACCCTTCGTGGGGCGGGCTGGACAATTGCTCAATCTGATGCTCGCGGCTATCGGACTCGAACGTGAGCAGGTCTTTATCGCCAATATTCTCAAGTGTCGCCCGCCAGGCAACCGCGACCCGCGGTTGGAGGAGACCCTCCGCTGCGAGCCTTACCTCATGCACCAAATCGCGCTGGTGAGCCCACGCGTGCTGCTTTTGGTGGGCCGCATCTCGGCACAGAGACTGCTTAAGACAGGTGACCCTATCGGTAAGTTGCGGGGGCGCTGGTTCGCGTTCGGCCCCGATGAGATCCCGTTGATCGTTACTTATCATCCGGCCTACCTACTGCGTTCCCCGGAGCAAAAATCCAAGGCCTGGCAAGATATCCTCAGGGTTACGCGCCGGTTGCGCGAAACGGCCGGAGATCCTGACGCGTGGACCACAGGTTGATTCGCCTCTATTGCATTTGCTATCCTTTAAGCGAGATTGATAGAAAAAAATAATTTCTAAAATAATTAGACTCTAGAATACTATACATACTGGTGCATGAGATTCCTTCATCTGCTGCACCAAACTTAAACTCTGTACTCGTAGGAGTAAACCGCATGAAAAAGCTCGTTACTGCCGCCGCTGTTGCCGTACTTCTTGGTGCTTCCGCATCTGCATCTGCTTGGTGGGGGGGCAATCCAGGCTGGGGTAGTTGGCCTGGCGGCGGTTGGAATGATAACAATTGGTGGAACGACATGTTCGGCGACGGTTGGGGTGACTTCAACATGAACATGTCCGGTGGTGGACGCGGTTGGGGCCGAGGCTGGAACCGCTATCGCGATTGGCACGGCTATGGCCCTGGTTGGAATGGTTGGAATGGTTGGAATGGTTGGGGTGGTCCGTGGGGCAGTCCTTGGAGTGGATGGGGCAGTCCTTGGAGTGGATGGGGTCCCCACGCATCTCCTGCTACTCCGATGTCTCCGGCTACTACCGGGAAGAAATAAGACCCTGCTTTACTCGTATGCAGCAGGAAACCGCGCCGAAAGGCGCGGTTTTTCTTTTTGTCCCGCCAGGATACGTTTCATCCCCGTAGAGAGATAATAGGCCAGCCCAGATCATGGGCATGGCGTCGTAAACGATCATCAGGATCCGTTGTCATCGGATATTCCACCCGCTCGAGCAGGGAGATATCATTGTAGGAATCACTGTAGAAGGTGCTGCCTGCAAGTCCGGAAGCGGTCTCCTCTAGCCAATCCAGTAATCGTTCAACCTTGCCTGCCTGATAAGCAGGCGTGCCTGCCACCTCGCCTGTGTAGCGGCCGTTCACCTGCTCTGGAACGGTGGCAATCAGGTTGGGTATGCCCAAGCGCTCGGCGATGGGAGCGGTTACGAACTGATTGGTAGCGGTGATGATGAGCAGAGTGTCTCCAGCCGCACGGTGGCGTTCTACCAGCTCACATGCTGGTGGCAAGATGATGGGTTCGATCTTTTCGCGCAGAAAGTCCCGGCGCCAGCGCTCCAGGTCTTTCAGCCGATTGTCTCGCAAGGGACGAAAAGAGAAACGCGAGAACTCAAAGATGTCCATGTCTCCTGCCTCGTATTCACGGTAGAAACGCTCGTTCGCGCGCGCGAATTCATCTCCGTCTACAATGCCGCGCTCGACGAGAAAGGCTCCCCAGAGATAGTCGGAATCTCCAGCCAGGAGGGTATTATCGAGATCGAAGATAGTCAGGGCCAAGAAATACTCCTGATTGCAGCAGGATCTGTTAGGGTCCGACCAGGATCGTATGATTCTAAGTAATTCGGTGTTTCGGTGGGCACAGCCCACCCCCCACCTGCAATTTATCCCACTTACCCCGGACCTTATGGAGCCTGGGTTGTCCATGCAGCCGCGGATGTGGAAAAATGCAACGGAAGATCATTTTACGAGAAGTCGCCTTGATCGACCCGGATGGTTTCAGACCCAACGTCGGGATCATACTGACTAACACCGAGCGACGGCTATTTTGGGGACGACGCGCAGGCGAGAACGCCTGGCAGTTTCCTCAAGGGGGAATCCAATCGGGTGAAGCCCCCAAACAGGCTATGTTCCGGGAACTCAGGGAAGAGGTCGGTCTGCATCCCCAACATGTGACCCTGCTCGGAAGCACCAAGCACTGGCTGCGCTATCACCTCCCCAAACGTTTCATCCGCCGCCACTGCACGCCCCTCTGTATCGGTCAGAAACAGGTATGGTTCATGCTTAGGGTAAATTGTAGCGAGGACACTTTCTGCCTTGACACATGCGACAGACCTGAATTCGATACTTGGCGCTGGGTAAGATACTGGCAACCCCTCCAGGAAGTCGTTTACTTCAAGCGCCGCGTCTACCGACAGGCACTCAGGGAACTGGCCCCGCTGCTTTATCCGGAAGGCTTGCCAGCATATCAAGCACCTTCCCCCGGACACCGTACCGTATCACAGCGCGGGCAGGCTTAAGAGACTGCCTAAGAACTAACCTACTGTTTTGCTTGTTCCCGAGCTCCCCCCTACGTCGTAACAAGTTTGTTGGAGTCCCCATCATTTGATGGTGGCTGTCATTCTCCGGTCGTTGATGGAGGTGGATGATTGCGGTTGCCGTCTTGTCACGGACACCGGGGGCCTTGGTAGTGGGCACCCATAGCTGCGATGGCAAGGTGTGACTTACCCGAGATTATACGCGAGGGACATACTCATGATGTTAGCGGTGGTCAAGATGACTAGGAGCTTGCATGCGTTGGGTAACACGGCGGCTGGTTCTCACTGGTATTATTTAGCGCTATGGAAGCGGTTCTAGGTCTGGAAAATTCTTAGTGTAACCTTGATTCCGGTCATCGGGAGGGGCGAAAATGGTTAGTTACTGTACGGTTGCTGACAAGAGCCTGTCCGCGCCGCGACAGGTCATCAACATCTCACAAACTCTTTAACGAGGAGACGACAATGAAGCTGATCCTTTTAGGTGCCCCTGGTGCAGGCAAGGGTACCGTAGCCAAGCTGCTCACCGCCTTCGACGGCTCAGTGCAGATCTCCACCGGAGACATTCTACGGGCCGCGGTCAAGGAGGGTACCGAGCTCGGCAGACAGGCAATTAAATTCATGGATGTCGGCAATTTAGTTCCGGACGAACTCATCATGGGCATCATGAAGGAACGCTTGAAGGAAGACGACTGCCGGGCTGGATTCCTGCTCGACGGTTTCCCGCGCACTATCCCCCAGGCGGAGCAACTCAAGGTACTACTGGGGGACCTCGGCATCAAGCTGGATGCAGCCGTGAACCTAGACGTACCACGGGACGTGATCCTGGACCGCCTCACGACCCGCCGGACCTGCGTCGATTGCAGCGCTATCTATAACGTCAAGTCGGCACCTACCAAGATAGAGGGAATGTGCGACAAGTGCAAGGGTAGGGTAGTGCAGCGTGATGACGAGACTGAGGAGGCAATCTCCAATCGCTTGGATGTCTACAACGAGAAGACCGCACCCCTGGTAGATTTCTACCAGCGTGAGGGCCTACTGATGGATGTGGCCACCACGTCCAGCGAGGCCGTGGTCATGGCCATTCACGAGCGCATCTCTCAATCAACAACCTGAATCTGTGGGATGAACCCTGGGGTTGAACTTAACTCAATGGTTTTGCTGATATTTAGAAATTGACCACGACATCCGCTGGATGCCACAGGTAATCTTAGTCTATCGAGTAAAATCATCGTGTTACCCCTAAATTGAGAACACCACCCCTTAGTACAGCACTACCGAAATACCGATAACAGCGGTTTGGTGCTTCCTCTGGAAGCTCTTGTTTGTCGCCGGTGAATGGCCGATGAATGCGAATCAACGCAAATCGGTCGGGATCGGCTCGACACCATCGACGCTTCCTGGTCCATTAACGTTTATTTGCAGCTAAAACTTCCGTGGAGTGCCTGTTAGCTCGATGTTATCGGTCGTTGATGGCATCTGTACCAGCAGAATTCATGAGCCCTACCGACGGGCAACCGTTGCCCGTCGGCCCTCCAGGCTTTCGAGTATCTGCGACGACTTGCGGACTTGCTCGCAGCGCCATAACCTGCGGAATCCATCTCAGGCAGTTTAAATCCGCCGACCTGCAGGTGATCGGCGTGCCAAGCAGCCAGTTGGGTGAGACCGCGGATGCTGGAAATGGACGGCCCTCCAGCTGACTGACGGAAGTCGATCCCGTCCTGGCGTGAACCCTAGAGGAAGTGCGTCAGAGCCTGAAAGCAATCCCTTCCTTCCTTAGACGAGGCCCTGGTGGCGAGTTGCCCAACGCAAGCCCAACCTCCGCTCTGAAAAGAGCGACACACCAGCCAAAAGACTGTCAATCAATGAGTTAGTTTTTAGACGGTCTCTAAACCACCTCTGCGTTTGGCTAAGGAGCAACGATTCTGCCGAAGTGCTCTCTTCATTGTCTGAAGGTTTGAGGGCGCAGATAAAATCCGCACGCGTCAATCACCCTGGCTCGTACTACTTCACGGCGGTGGCCACACCCATTTCCCACACAAATTCATGCGGTGCCTGATGCAAGGTCGAAAAGGCCGCCTCAGGCATCTCCAATGTAAGCTGCGTCCATTGTCGATTACCTGTTCAGAACCTCGCCGAGATTGTGCGATCCAACTTCAAACCCCTACTGTTTTTGCCGTGCATGGTACTTAATCCATGGCACTCGGGATTCCTGCCATCCCTGCCAGAATGGACGCGGTAGGGGCTGAAACTGACCGGTTTTCGCGGCAAAAACGAGTGCGGTCGGTGGGTCTGCTGGTGCCGCGGCTGAGGCTCTCGGCAAAGGAGCGGTAGCGTTCCAGCCAGTCCGGTAGCTTGGGTTGGTCGCAGAAGCGGGCTCTACCTGCCCTGCAGGCAGTGCCAACAATGTGGTCACCAGTTAGGTGGTGACCGGGGCGGCATCCGTACGCAGACTGGCGAACAGGTAGAAGCCGTTGATCGGTCCTGATGGGCCTCGAGCCAGGCCAGGATCTTCTGCCACAGCATCGTCCGCTTAGCCCGCGGTCAGCGAGGCGGTGGACAGAGACCGGGCGGCAGTGGATTTCAGGTTTCTCTCCAAAGCCACCCGAACCAGTTAGCTATGGTGTTACTCCAGTGTTGCAAGCGACACTTGGGTGAGATCCGAATTCGTCTCTGCTGCCGGGTGCGAGTCGTCCTCAGAGCTAGTCGGTCCTGCCAGCGCAACGGCCAACCACAGGGAATTGGCCTGGAATCCAGGTGCTGGTCGAATAGACTGGGCGCCCACCGCAAAGCTTTCTGAGCTTGCTCCGGTCGGCCCCGTACCAGCTCCAGCTGACCGAGATTCATCTTGAGATATGCGGTGTCAATGGAATCGGGTTCGGTTCTGGCCAAGCCCTCCGTGAAGCAGCGGGATGCCCCCCACAATCCCGATACAGGGTTTGGTGCAATAGCCCCAGGTTGTTCCGGGGATCGGCGTCTTTCGGATTGAGCCCGGTGAACCTGCACAGTGTAGTCTGTCTTTGCCGCCAGCGGCGGTAGCCTATCGAGTACCAAGGTAGCCAGACGTTAGCATCGGCGACTATCGTCAGGCGGATGGTCCAGTAGGGGTGTCAACAACTGCTTGGTCTAGACTAGGTCAGGCTCCGGTGACTGCAGCAGCCAGTGTGCCACCAGGAAATTCAGTCAGCTATGCCCTGGCACCAGTCGGCATCCCCATTCTTCGAGCCACTGTTGAATCTCCGCTAGAGTCGTTTCCGGCAGCTCGAATTCGAGCAACTGTTCAGCCAGGATCTTAGGGCCTGTTGATATTTAATTCTGACCTACTGTTTTAACGTGTTAAATGGCGGCAACACCCCGATGGTCTGCACAGCGGACCCTACGCTAACCATATGATCTACGGAGTAACAGGACCAGGAATGCCAAGGTTACAAATTGCAAGCTGGTATTAATTTTTCGCTCACAGTTTCTCCATAACCTTCGACACGTCTCCAACCAAACAAACGAGCGTTCGACAACCCATTGTTTAGGACTCACTGCAAAGGTGTACAGTTCGTTGCGCCTGGTGACCTCTACTACCGTAGCCCCCAAAATGTTCTGTACGGCATCAGCAAGTGGATGTCCCATATGATCGCCCAACCAGCACGTTCGTCACTACCGACAAGCTGTCTTGATGTTTCAGAGAAAGTCGCCAGGGTGCCTGCTCTGTCGGTGATATCCGCTATCGCATGGGGAAGCCCTTGCGTATCCACAGCAATGTGTCGTTTGATGCCAGGTACCTTCTTACCCGCATCATAACACTTCCTTTGTAGGCACCTTGAAGAATAGGTATGCTCACCGAGCAAGGTGACTCCAATCCATTGATTATTCAGATGTGCTGTTGATGAACACCGTATTCTTCAAGCCACCCTTGCGCCAAAATCACTTTGGCACAAAGAGCATAAACAGGTCTAAGTGTCAACATGACCTAGTCTCCAACGGGTCGGCCAGAGATTCTGCTTGCTTGATGGCCTGATCCACTGCCTCTCTGTCTTCCATACGTGCGATCAGGTCCTGTACTATACCCAACCAGTAGTGGGGTCAGGGTTTCGCATGGACAAATAGGCTTTCTCCCTGCAATGGCGCATACAGATACCTGCACTAGCTAGTCCCGTCGTTGCCTAGGATAATCTCGCCCTATTCCGGAATTTGCTCATGCTGTTTTTCCTTCGTCAGGAGGGAGAGGCTATTTGCCAAGCGGTTGAGAAAATATTCCTAATTGGTAGTGACGGATGGATTGGCTGACAGCAGCTTATCTTTGCGTCCTGGTTCTCAGGTATGGTCTCGCCTTCCAGGTGGTTGGTAATACGCAGGACCTCGCGTCCAAAAGAGATTCAGGCCGTCGGATTGCCAGGAGGTATTCACTGGTAGCCAGGATGAGGGTATAGTGGATAATAAAGTTTTTTGGTGTCCGCTTGTATCCTGATTGGCGGGCGATCCGTCGGTTTCGGTTCAATAGCTTATGGGTCTCTTCCAGGGTCGCGAACATGGTTTCGTCCTCGGTAGCCGGCACTGGTGGAAAGACAACACAGAGTTGGCGGTGGAGCTCATCGATAGGAATCTGCTCGTCGTCAGCCAGGAGGGCATGCAGGGTCAGTTCCAGGCCATTGAGCCCACTAGTAGGATCTGATCAGCAGGTAGTCGATGGCACGGCCCGTGGTGGGATAGGCAGCGGGGACCCGCCATTGCTCCAGATATTCCCGCATCTGATAGGCTAGGTGCGGTACAGGGTTTGGGG
>Ga0066188_1000053_pt1 | contig 18919 bp, 11 predicted proteins | sample WorMetHERISLAND2_FD_61185 | JGI IMG/M metagenome (GOLD analysis project Ga0066188, IMG submission 61185) | Marine gutless worms symbiont microbial communities from Max Planck institute for Marine Microbiology, Germany - Olavius loisae HERON... | ecosystem: Host-associated > Annelida > Digestive...
CAATGAGAGGCCGGAGAAGGCTCTGCAAGACGCTGGCCATGAAAGTCACATCTGCAAGAAAGGCCAGCGTAACCAACCACTCAGTGATGAGCCGCAGGCGAATAACTGCATCTGCTCCCATGTCGAGCGTGCCTTTGATTTCCAGGAGAACAGTATGAACGGCAAATTCATCCGGACTGTCGGATTGGCCCTGCACCAATGCAAAAGTAGGCTTGATGAACCTGACTTACAACTTGATGTGCTACCTGCAACTGATCAAAGCTAGAGAAGGTGCGCCTGCTGTCTCCTAAACGGGCCAAACAAAAACTGAGCCGGCGATCTAGCATAGTCAATCACAGGAAATTGACCCCATTGTCATCTCTATATCGACATGCACGCGTAAGTTGTTCATCAACTACTCATAAATCATGCTGTAAGACTCGGTTTCTCAAGGTACCAAATTAGAGTTGCAATTGAGATATTAGAGACTAGTTTTTCGAGCGGATTTGAGTATCATAATTAATATATTTTTGTCATGTATTCATGAGTCTCCCTTCATCGGACTAGCCACTCTAACATAGCGGGTAGCATATTTATAGTTAAAGGCTAGCTGTCCCGGCAGGACCCCGCAAAAGGACCGATTCTTGGGAAGATTTCCTGGACGAAACCATCCAGCTTCCCATCCTTGTAGGTCTCACCCTCGTCATTCCGACGGGGTATACCTGGAATCCAGGACCAGGGATGGCAACAACGGCGAGACTCCGAACTATTATTCAAGGTAATGTTCCAACTGCGATTATCGTTGGGCAGCCCTGACAAAATCTCCACAACCCGCGCGTGCAGGGGACAAAACCGATAAACTTCTACTGGTGCTTCTCTCCCCGGAAACGCTTGAGGTTTATTTGGAAAATCAGCCCGTGATCGATTACAAAGACACCCTGAACCTGCCCAGGACTGCCTTCCCCATGAGGGCCAACCTCGCCCAGCTCGAACCCACCATCCTCGCACGGTGGGAAGCCATGGATCTGTACGGTCGCATCCGCAAGGCCATGGCGGGCCGAAAGCAGTTCATCCTCCACGACGGCCCACCCTACGCCAACGGAGAGATCCACATCGGACACGCCGTCAACAAGGTACTGAAGGACATCATCGTCAAATCCCGAACCCTGGACGGCCTGGACGCGCCTTATGTCCCCGGCTGGGACTGCCACGGGCTGCCCATCGAGCTGGAAGTGGAGAAGAGAGGTAGGCGGCCCGGCGCCAAGCTCAACCCAGCCGCGTCTCATCGCGCCTGTCGTGACTATGCGCGGCAGCAGATGGAAGGTCAGCGCAAGGATTTCAAACGCCTCGGCGTACTCGGGGATTGGGAGCACCCCTACCTCACTATGGACTTCGATTGTGAGGCCGATATCATCCGGGCCCTGGGTCGCATCATCGCCAACGGCCACCTCCAGCAGGGCTACAAACCAGTCCATTGGTGCACCGATTGCAACTCCGCCTTGGCGGAAGCGGAGGTCGAATACGCTGATAAGGTCTCCAGCACCGTGGATGTACGCTTCCGGGTGCCGGATGAGGAAGCGCTGTTCGCCCGGTGCCATGACCTATCCGCCGACCAGGGGAACGGCCCGCTGGCGGTCGTCATCTGGACCACCACGCCCTGGACCCTGCCCGCCAACCGGGCCGTCGCCCTCAATCCCAAGCTGGAGTACGCAGTAGTGCAGATCGAGGGCAAACAGGGGCGTGAGCGTCTGATCCTGGCAGAAGGGTTGCTGCACGCCACTATGAACCGTTATGAGACCCAGGACTATCGCGTACTCGGTCAGGGTCGCGGCGATGCCTTCGAGGGAATCGCGCTCCGGCACCCTTTCTACAGCCGGGAGGTCCCAATCGTTTTGGGCGAACATGTAACCCTGGACGCCGGTACTGGCGCCGTCCACACTGCCCCCGGCCATGGCTTGGAAGACTATGTGGTCGGTCTGCGCTACGGTCTGGCCGTGGACAACCCGGTAGGCGGCGACGGCCGTTTCCTGCCGGATACACTACGCTTTGCCGGCGCACACGTCTTCACCGCCGACGAGCAAGTCGTCCAGGTCCTCAAGGCTGAAGGGGCCCTACTGCAAGTGGCCCGCATGAGCCACAGCTATCCCCACTGCTGGCGCCACAAATCCCCCGTCATCTTCCGCGCTACCCCCCAGTGGTTTATCGCCATGGATCAACAAGGATTGCGCACTGCCGCCCGGCGCGAGATCGCCAAAATACGCTGGGTGCCAGATTGGGGCCAATCCCGCATCGACGGCATGGTGTACAACCGCCCCGACTGGTGCATCTCCCGCCAGCGGACCTGGGGCGTGCCCATCCCCCTCTTGGTTCACAAGCAGAGCGGCGAGCCGCACCTGAACACCCAAACCCTCATCGAGCAGGTAGCGCAGCGGGTGGAGCAGCAGGGGATAGAGGCCTGGTTCGAGCTGCGACCTGAAGACCTACTCGGCGATGAAGAGGGTAGGCACTACGAGAAAGTCCGGGACACCCTGGACGTCTGGTTCGACTCTGGCGTAACCCATGCCTGCGTGCTAGAACGCTGGGCAGGGCTGCGCTCACCGGCTGACCTCTATCTAGAGGGCTCCGACCAGCACCGCGGCTGGTTTCAGTCCTCCCTGCTCACCAGCGTGGCCATGCACGGCCGGGCACCCTATGCCCAGGTACTCACCCACGGCTTCACGGTCGATGCCAAGGGCGAGAAGATGTCCAAATCCAAGGGCAATGTGGTCCGGCCACAAGACGTGATGAAGACCCTCGGGGCCGACATCATCCGCCTTTGGGTGACGGCTACCGACTACCGGGGCGAGATGAGCGTCTCGGACGAGATCCTCAAGCGGACCGCCGATGCCTACCGCCGCATCCGCAATACCGCCCGCTTCCTGCTGGCCAACCTGAACGGCTTCGATCCTACCGCGCACCTAGTGGCATCTACCGACATGATCCGACTCGACCGCTGGGCAGTGGACCGGGCTTATCGGCTCCAGGAAGAAATCATCCACGCCTATCGAGACTACCAATTCCACTTCATCTACCAGAAGATCCACAACTTCTGTGTCGCAGATATGGGCGGCTTCTACCTGGATGTCATCAAGGACCGCCAATACACCACCCAGGCGGACGGGCTACCCCGGCGTTCCTGCCAGAGTGCTATGTACCATATCGCCGAGGCTCTGAGTCGCTGGCTGGCACCCATCCTCAGCTTCACCGCCGAAGAGATCTGGCAATATCTGCCCGGCGAACGGTCGGATACTGTATTTCTGGAGACCTGGTACCAGGGGCTCTTCGATTTGGACCCTGATGCTCCCTGCAACCCCCCTTTCGACCGAGCTCTGTGGGACCGGGTCCTGGCAGTCCGGGTCACCCTATCCAAACACCTGGAAGAGGCCCGCAAAACCAAGGCTATCGGCTCCTCTCTTGGTGCCGAGTTAGATCTTTATTGCAGCCCCGATCTGGCCGCGGCCTTAGCAAAGTTGGAAGACGAACTCCGGTTCGTCCTCATCACCTCCTACGCCCGAGTGCACCTGCTGGAAGATCGACCCGCAGACGCCTGCGATACCGACCTGCCGGACCTGGCAGTAAAGGTCACACCCTCCACCCATGCCAAATGCACGCGCTGCTGGCACCATCGCGAAGACGTCGGAGCCAATGCGGAGCACCCGGAGCTGTGCGGGCGTTGTGTGAGCAATGTTGGGGGAGATGGAGAAATGAGGTGGTTCGCGTGATGGATCAGTGGATCACTTTGTAGGGATCGTAATCTTGGGGCCAATAGCCAACCCGGATCAGGGCAAGGTAACAAAATAGAAATAGTAAGAATTCTGATGCCATCTTGTTAAGCTGAACTTATACTGCAAGAAATTGACTATCTGATCGGGAATATGGCACCCAAAATTTTCACTATGTTGAATGATGATCCCATAGTTTGGAAAATACGTACTCATGGTACGTGGTTCACTGTTCATCACGGTAACGATACTGGACAGCATATGCGCTGTATTGAGAAGAAAGAGCAATCCCAAGGGGGCATAAGGTGGTTCACAGAAAGCCCAAGCTGGTAGAAAGAGTGGAATAGACTAGAAACTAACATATTGATCTTAAATTAGAAAATCACAGATTCCATCTGGATCTCAGCCTCCGGAGACTGGGAAAATATTGCGGAATTTTCCGGAGTAGAAGGTACATTAGGAACACAATTCCCCTTTCCCTAAATTAGGCCGCATAGCTTGCTTCTAACCCCACTTGGCCCTGAGTTTAGTGTTAAAAATGACAGTTCCATCCTACTGCTACCAGGAAAAACGGATACTTTCACAGTCTCTCCAACGTGAGAGCAAGTCTTGACGCTCCAGCGTCATCAAGCCTAGCCGCTGGGGTAACCAAGATGTTCCTGCGCTAGAGCGTTAAAATGGGAACAACCAATAAGTTAGTTCCTAGACAGCCTCAAACCCCTCGTTCCAGAAGTCTACATGTCCGGGGCGGTGAACGGCGAGCAGGAAACGGGACAATGGTTTGGATTGAGACACCAGCACATGATGAGAGGCAAACTCGAGCATAGTTTGGAAATTAGGGCTAGTCATCTAATCCATGAAAATCTGCGGATGTGGACATTCCAGGGGGAACTTCTCATCATGATGCTTTCCAGCCTGACTGCCATATCTCCGGTAGATAGCCGGTATGGCTCCAGAACCTCGGATCTACGGCCCATCTTCAGTGAACTTGGCCTGATCCGGCACCGTGTCCTGGTGGAGATACGTTGGTTCCAGGCCCTGGCCGACCACCCAGATATTACTGAGGTTCCACCCCTATCCGGGCACGCGATTGGTATTCTGAATGGGATCCTAGAGAATTTCTCGGAAGCGGATGCAGGCCGGATCAAGAACATCGAACGCATGACCAATCATGATGTCAAGGCTGTGGAGTATTTCATCAAGGAACGCATCGCCGGTGATGCCGAGCTCAAGGCAGTAAGTGAGTTCGTCCATTTCGCCTGTACTTCCGAAGATATCAATAACCTAGCCCACGCCTTGATGCTCAGCGAGGGGCGCGAACGGGTGCTGAAACCCCGAATGGATGAAGTCGTAGCGGCGGTCCGTACCCTTGCTCACGAACTCGCGGACCTGCCAATGCTCTCGCGCACCCATGGTCAACCCGCATCCCCCACCACCTTGGGCAAGGAACTGGCTAATGTGGTCTACCGACTCGATCACCAGCGGAAGCAGGTGGCCGAGGTGCGGCTGCTGGGTAAGATCAATGGTGCCGTAGGTAACTATAATGCTCACCTTGCCGCCTATCCGGAACTCGATTGGCTGGGTTTTTCCCGCAGCTTCGTCAAGTCGCTCGGTCTCGACTGGAATCCCTACAGCATCCAAATCGAGCCCCACGACTATATGGCGGAGCTGTTTGACGCAATCTCACGCTGTAACACTGTCCTCATCGACTTCTGCCGTGATCTTTGGGGCTATATCGCGCTCAGTTACTTCCGGCAGAAGACGGTGGCGGGTGAGATTGGTTCGTCTACTATGCCCCACAAGGTTAATCCCATCGATTTTGAGAACGCTGAGGGGAATCTGGGGCTAGCAAACGCCATCTTTGGGTATCTGGCCCGGAAACTCCCAATCTCGCGCTGGCAGCGGGATCTAAGCGACTCCACCGTGCTGCGTAACCTGGGGGTTGGGTTCGCCCACACCAGCATTGCGTTGCAATCCATCTTGCGCGGAGTCGGTAAGCTAGAGCCAGATGAGGACCGCCTTGCGGTCGATCTGAATGCCAACTGGGAGGTCTTGGCGGAGCCGGTTCAGACGGTGATGCGGCGCTACGGGATCGAGCAACCTTACGAGAAGCTCAAGGCATTGACCCGCGGCCGCCGGATCACACAGGTAGACCTGGCGCGGTTCATCGATTCCCTGGACATCCCAGACGCCGCTAAGATCCGGCTGAAGGCACTGAATCCGGGGAGCTACACTGGAAATGCTTCAGCTCAGGCAAGGGCAATTTAGAGGACCTATATATAACTAGCCAACCTGCCTGCCTTTACTTCGAGCATAAGCGTTAGCCAGACGGGATTTGGCTGCCCTCACTGTAGCTCTGTTCATGTCAGGCTTGCTGAGAGCTTGGTGTCACCCAAAAGACCGCCTGGTTCCTCGTTCAGCGGATTCGGAAGTCGAATGCTACGGGTATGGGACCAGTCGTCAAGGTCGATGGAACCTACATCGGCGTCGAAGAGAGATTCGTAGCGAACCATGCCCAAGCGGGGGCGACTGTCTATACCGATGAGTATCGGATCTTACCAGGGAATGACAGGATGTAACCGCGAAGAGATCCACCACAGCGCCAGGGGGGTTTGTTCGTTGGAAAGCCTATTCCAACAGGATCAAGAGCTTTTGGGCCTCGCTGGGACGCGGGTACTATGCTCACTACATGAGCACGAAACACCTGCATCGGTACATCAATGAATTTTCCTTAGCGGATACCATACAGTTCATCGCCATGACGGTGACCGGATGAAGAATTAGCAGACTGACTTACAAGATATTGACAGTGCCGCGTAAACTCGAAAAGCTCATTAGGCCAATTAATGCGAGCTTCGCGGGATGGTAAGGACCATGATCCCCCCTAAGAATCTATTTATGAGTTCTGGAGTAGCAAAGCCAGTTTCCGCTCGCAGTTTCTCCATAACTCTCGACACGTTTCCAACCAAGTAAACGAGCGTTCGACAACCCATCGTTTGGGAGTCACTGCATAGGTGTGCAGTTTGTTTCGCCTGGCGACCTCTACTGCGCGACCTCTACTGCAGCCCAAAGTACGCTCTGTATGGCATGGCAAATGGATATCCTGTATAACCGCCATCAACCAGCACGTTCGTCACTTCCGACAAGCTGGTCTCGATGGTTAGAGAAGATCCACCGAGGCGTCTGCTCTGTCGGCGACATTCGCTATCGTGCGGAGAAGCCCTTGCGTATCCACGGCAATGTGTCGTTTGATGCCAGATACCTGCTTACCCGCGTCATAACTTTCCTGTTCTGCGGTATCTGTATTCGCCACGCTTTGTGCAGCAACGATCATGAGGGTCGTCTTCTCACCCCAACCACTGTCGATACGGATCTAATGCCTACTCAAGCCAGTTCAGCTCACCATTAGAGGGTCTTTGACTCCAATGACGAAAATAGCTATACACCACCTGCCATTTTGGAAAATCACGGGATGGCATATGCCATTGGGAGCCACTTCTCAATACATAACATACAAAATGGCGCAAGAAACATCCAGTTGGGGAAACCGTATTTTCCAAGGTGCCCTTCAGCTAAATAGATCAAGATCAAGGCCCTCATCACGGATGCGAGATAGCACCTGTCCAGCTTATCGTAGCGCATGGCTATACGCTGGAACTGTCTGATGCGATCGAGAACGTGTTCAACGAGATTACAAGCTTGTAAACCTAGAGATCAACTAGCAACGGCCCAGCTTGGGTTACATCGTGGGCGTTGCCGACACTGAGCAGACGCCGAACCGGATTCTCAAGCCCATCGACGCGGGCATGAAGCTTGATAGTCAACCCACCACGAGAGCGACTGATCGACTGTGCGCTGTTTTTTTGGTGCACCGACCGATGCCGATGAACCCCGATCACTGTACTATCAATGAAAACTTCCTCAAAATCGGACTTCTTTGCTAACTCCTCGAACACTCCGGACCACACACCACGCTTCTGCCAGCATGCGAAGCGCTGGTATAACGCCATTCCAGTTTCTAAATTCCGCGGGGAGATCGCACCATGGAGCACCTGAGCGGGCTAACCACAAGAACGCTTCACAAACAATCGGTTGTCATGGCCGCTCCGTCCACGGTTTGACGCTTTGCCTGGCAACAAGTGCTGAATCCGCTCCCATTGCTCGTCACGCAATTTCAGGTGAACCATTTCACTCCTCTAAAACCAGCTGAGTTGCGCATAGTCTATCGGCTTAAATGTCGACACGACTAGTACGGAAGTACCGATAACACAGGAATCATTTTTTCGCCGCAAATGAATGCGGATCAACGCAAATCGGTCGCAATGAGGGTAGTGGATAAATTTTAAGTGGTGAAGCCTGCCAGCCCCTCATCATTCCGGCAATCCCTGCCGGAATCCAGGTGCTACGGATGGCAAAACAGTGGGACTTTCGCATCATCAGATTTCACAATCATACCACATTGCATTTAACCACCACCCAACCACGAAACACCAGATAGGATTTGGAACCATGAGTGATCACGGCGTCAAGAGCCTTACCCCCCAACAAGCTTGGCAAATACTTCAGGACGACCCGCGTGCGCTCCTAGTGGACATCCGTTCCACCATGGAGTACCTGTTCGTCGGTCATCCGACTGGTGCCGTCCACGTCGCCTGGATCGACGAGCCCGACTGGACGGTTAACCCAGACTTCGAGACCGAGATTCGCAAGCTGTTGCTCGGCGGGGTGGTATGCACGCAGGAAAACCACTGCGCGCCGATCATCCTCATCTGCCGCAGCGGAAAGCGCTCTCTAGAGGCCGGCAGGGTCCTGCTGGAGGCCGGGATGCAGAACGTCTCCCACATCAATGAAGGCTTCGAGGGCAATCTCGACGAACATCACCACCGCAGCAGCATCGGCGGCTGGCGCCTGTGTGGACTACCCTGGGAACAATGCTGACAAGCTTTGGAACCGAATGTCATTGCATGGTTCCATGCTCAGGTACGCGGCGGCGGATTCCAAGGAAGTGCAAAAATAATCTATAGTTGCAGTTCATATTGGGGTTTAGCTCTTTATAGAAGAAGAGCACCGGACGTTTTGGAGTGCGGTCACCGTGGTGCGACTGGAACCCGGCACTCGGTCCCGACAATCGCTGGTGGTCACACACGCGACTGGGGTCCGAATCAAACCGCACCGCTTAAGACGGCACACTCCAAAGCAGCCCGGGATCCATATGTTCGTTCGTGACTTTCGTGGTTCTTCCTGAAATCAAATCCTCCGGACGACGCCAAATCATTCAGGATCGTTCTTAAAAGCAGGGCACCTCGCGAAATTGCCTGCGTAGCGAGCTAGCGGCGGGTAAATTCCCACCCGTCCAACACGAACGCTTATCGACAGGGGAAGCATGGGCCAATACAGCTTATCAGAGCTATCGATAAGATTCTCCGGTTAGGCCTGAGGGAAAGGGAAACGGAATGAACGGGGGACCTATTCGCGCTGGAGCTTGATCCCCCACTGGCTGGTGATCGCGGTAACTGTATTGCTGGTGGCGCTGGCCGGGAGCAGCGGCCAGTTGCTGGAGTTTTTGATCGGTCACCGAGTGTTCTTCAACGCCGAGAATCCCCAGTTCACCGCCTTCGAGGAATTGCAGGATGTCTACACCAGGAACTATAACCTGTTGATGGTGCTGGCGCCCGCATCGGGCGATATCTTTACACCCAGGGTCATCGAGCGATCATGGATGTCACCGAACGGGCCTAGCAGATCCCTTACTCGCTGCGTGCCGATTCCCTGAGCAACTATCAGCATACCTATGCCGAGGGAGACGAGCTGACGGTCCTCGATCTGATCGAGGACCCCACGGCTATGACGACCAGATAGACCGGATACGCACCATCGCCCTAAACAAGCCCTTGCTGGTGGGTGCGGCGATTGGTCCCGAACCGGGGACCTAGGGACATGTCACGGCGGTTAATATCACCGTCGAGCTGCCGAGGCCTCCCGATATGGAATGATTTCTAGAGTCATGGAATTATTACCGTAAGCTAACAGTTTCATTCCTCTGCCGCTGCTTCGGCTCACGAAACAGTAGCGGTACCACATGTTCGAAATGGGATACGAAATGTATTGTCAGTCCCTTGCGTACGTGCTCGGGTACTTCCTCAAACTCACCCCGGTTGTCTTCCGGGAGGATGATTTCCTTGATGCCAGCGCGGCGGGCGGCGATAAGCTTCTCGCGAACGCCGCCGATGGGGAATACCTCACCGGTAAGGGTGATCTCGCCGGTCATGGCAATGCGACGCACCGGTCGGTTGCGGGCCAGTGAGAGTAAGGCGGAGGCGATGGTGATCCCGGCCGAGGGGCCGTCCTTTGGGGTGGCCCCGGCGGGGACATGGAGGTGGATGAAGGCCTTTTCAAAGAAGGCGGGATCGGCGTTGAATTCCGTGGCCCAACTGACCAGATAGCCGTAGGCGATCTCCGCCGATTCCTTCATCACGTCACCGAGCTGGCCGGTGAGCTTGAAGCCGCGGGTGAAGCAGTGGGTGCGCACGGCCTCAACGTTGAGGGTGGCACCCCCCATGGCGGTCCAGGCCAAGCCGGTGACGAGACCCGGTCCGGTCAGTCGTCGTTCGTCTTGGAACACGGGGCTGCCCAGGTAGTCCTTGAGATCCTTTCCGGTCACCGTGATGGGGGATTCCTGGCCCTCGAGCAGCTTTACGGTACTCTTGCGTACGATCTTACCGAGCTGTTTCTCCAGACGCCGTACCCCCGCGTCCCGAGCATAGCCTTCGATAAGGGCACGCAGGGTGCGAGTGTCGAGCTTGATCATGCCCTTGTCTAGGCCTGCCCGCTCGATCTGCCGCAGCAGCAGGTATTTTCTGGCGATCTGCAGCTTCTCTGAGGCGATGTAACCGGAGAGCTTGATGACCTCCATGCGGTCGAGCAAGGGACCCGGGATGCTATCAGTCTGGTTGGCGGTGCAGACGAACAGCACCTTGGACAGGTCGAAGCGCAGATCCAAATAGTGGTCGAGAAAGTCGCTGTTCTGCTCTGGGTCCAATACTTCTAGCAAGGCCGAGGCCGGATCGCCGTGGAAGGAAGCACCGATCTTGTCGACCTCGTCGAGCATGATAACCGGATTGGCAGTGCCTGCGTCTTTTATAGCCTGGAGGAATTTGCCAGGCATGGCCCCGATATAGGTACGGCGGTGGCCTTTGATTTCGGCCTCGTCGCGGATGCCACCCACCGAGAGGCGGTAGAAACGTCGGCCCAACGCGTCGGCGATAGAACGGCCGATAGAGGTCTTGCCAACCCCCGGCGGCCCTGACAGCAGGATGATGGAACCAGCGATCTCACCCTTCATGATACCCACGGCTAGAAACTCTAGGATGCGTTCCTTGACGTCTTTGAGTCCGTAGTGGTCCTTGTCTAGGATGCGCCGGGCGCGCTTGAGATTCAGCTTGTCTTTGGAGTGGTTGCCCCAGGGCAGGAGGGTGATCCAGTCCAGGTAGTTGCGGGTGACGGCATACTCAGGCGAGCTGGTCTCTAGCATGGCCAGCTTGTCCATCTCCTCGTCCACCCGCTTTTGGGCCTCCCCGGTGAGGGTGAGCTTCTCCAGGCGTTCCTTGAACCTATCAAGCTCGGCGGTGCGGTCGTCCTTAGCGATCCCCAGCTCTTTCTGGATAGCCTTGAGCTGCTCGCGCAGGAAGAACTCGCGCTGCTGGGTGTGCATGCGTTCCTCGACCGCGCTGCGGATCTTCTGCTGAGCGCGGGCGAGCTCCAGCTCGTTATTGAGCAGGACCAGTACCTTCTCCATGCGTGGTAACAGGCCAACAAGCTCCAACACCTCTTGGAGTTGATCTTTGGTAGAGGTAGTGAGACTGGCCGCGAAGTCTGCTAAGTGGGATGGGTCTTCCGGACCGAAGCGGTCCAGAAACATGCGCAATTCTTCGACATAGAGGGGATTGAGCGGCAGCAGCTCCTTAATAGTGTTGATCACAGCCATGGCGTAGGCCTTGACCTGCTCATCCGGTGTTCCGGCAGGTTCGGTAAGGTAGTCCACCTGGGCTGAGAAAGGCGTCTTCAGGTCAACCAAGCTCTCAAGGCGGAAACGCTGCACGCACTCCACCAACACCTGGAGCATGCCGTCTCGCTCGTTTATCCGATGGACCCGGCAGGCAGTGCCTACCGGGTAAAAATCTTCGGCGGTCGCTTCTTCAGCGGTCTCACTACGCACCAGGATCACGCCCAAGACCTTGTGTTCGGTCTCATTGACCGCCTTCAGGGTCGGGATCCAGTGCCTGGCGTTCATGACCAGCGGAACCGCCTGTCCCGGAAAGAAAGGGCGCGCGGCTACCGGCAGCAGATGGATGACTCTGGGCAGGACTTGGTCGGCGCGGGCCAGATCACCCGCCTTGGTCTGCTCGGCTTGATCGGACCGTTCGATCTGCTCAGGCTGGTCGGGGTTTTCGTCGGTCATCTGTAGTGGTGCCTGTTCTACCCTAATTTCGATGGACTAAATTCAGGGCGGAACTCAGCTTTTGCAAGTGGCGTTGGCCAAGTGCACGAAGGCCGCCACACTCAAGTCTTCGGCCCGTTGCCCAGGGTCCAGTCCCTGGGCTTCCAGTAGCCAAGGGTTGACCAAACCTCGCAGGCTGTTACGCAGGGTCTTGCGACGCTGGCCGAAGGCCTGGGCCACTAAGCGCGACAGGCAGGCTGGGTTCTGTACTGGATAAGGAAGGGGGCGGTGGGGAATCAAGCGCACAAAGGCGGAGTTTACCTTAGGAACCGGCGTGAAGGCACCGGGGCCAACGCGAAACAGGGACTCGGCTCGGCAATAAACCTGGATCATGACCGAGAGTCGGCCATAGACCTTGGAGCCCGGCCCAGCGGCGATGCGCTCCACTACCTCCTGCTGGAGCATGAAGTGTATGTCACGGATGCAGTCCGCCTGGTCGAGAAAATGGAATAGCAAAGGGGTGGAGAGGTTATAAGGTAGATTGCCGACCAGCCGCAGCCTCCCGCGCGGATATAGGGCGCAGAGATCGAAGGCCAGGGCATCAGCATTATGGAGGGTCAGCGCACCCAGATTTGCGCAACGCCGAGCCAGGGGCCCGATCAGGTCTTGATCCAACTCTACGACATCCAGCCTTTCCGCGGCTTGCAGCAGGCCGGTGGTAATGGCACCGCGGCCAGGGCCGATCTCCACCAAGCGTTCCCCCGGCCTAGGGTCTACGACCGATAAGATGCGCCGGATGACGTTTGGATCGTGCAGAAAATTCTGGCCGAAGCGCTTGCGCGGGTGGTGTTCCATGATGCCATGGGTAACAGCTTACACAGCTTCCGGTCGCGTAAGATGTGGTGAGCGCAGTGATTCCAAATTTACAACAGGTACAGTCAGTCCTCTCCGTGCGAACCGCATCTTTAGACGGCGGGGTGTGCAATCCCGGTTAGCCGGCCATCCGGTTCGCAGCTAAGCTACGTTTTTGGCCAAAAGCAGCAATACTCCGGTGGTTCCCGCTTGCAATATGCAGCTTGGCTATGACCATCTCCATCCGTCTCGATCTAAGATTAAAGACCACATTGCAACAATGTTCAAGCAAACGGGACCTTTCGTTGTCAGTCTTCGTGCGCGAGGCAATCAGCAAGAAGCTCAAGCGCGAGGAATAGGAAGCCAGTCTCTATGCTATCGGTGAGCCCCTGTTCGGCCGCTACCCGGGTGGGAAGACCGACCGTAGCAGAGTAGTGCAAACAGATCCTTCGGCAGCAGCTTGGTGAAAAGCGTCGTCGTTGACAGCAGCCCACTGATCGCGCTGTTAACCAGAAGATGAGGAACGCAACAGCAGGAAAATAGTTTGTCTTAATAAAGGGATACAAGTTCACTGACTATTTTGAGGACGAGATCTAGTGCAAATGGCCTTATATCAAAAAGGCGTGGTGTATCCTGATCGTTGAGAATCCCATGAAATCTGAGCCGCAAGAACACAACCGATACCGATTCTGGGCGGCGATCGGAGAACTAGTAGGGCGTACACTTCGTGTATTGACCCTTGAAGATAGAACTACGATTTATAATGCCTTCCCGGACAGAGGTTCTAGGTTATGGAACTTAAATACTCTCCGGATACAAACTTCCTGTACATCAACCTGCCTCACCACACGAGCGTAGAAAGCCGTGAGATCTCAGAGGTGATTGTTCTAGATTACGACGAATCAGAATACGTGGTAGGCATAGATATAGATAATACGAGCTTGCAGGTAGAGCTTCATGGACTCATGGTGAGCATGATGCCACTCGTAAAACAAACTATCATGGGTTAACAAGCAAACACAGGCCAGGATCGATTGATTTAGTCTTTATAGAACAATAGGTTATGCTATAATCTGATGTCAATAGGAGATACTGGATCTCATAGACTGCATAAAAGTCCTCGCTCCAAGAATTCTAAGGAAGATCGAAGATATCCGAACCGAAGAAGCGACAAAGAATGCCTTCGTTATGCCGTTTATAAGTGCACTTGGTTGTAATGTATCAGATCCAACCAGAGTTATTCTCGAATCCACAGCGAATACGGGAACCAAGAAATGTGAAGAAGTGTAATTCTACCATAGAAAATAAAACGCATCATTATCTTGACAGAAATTCAAGTGGTTAGGAGTCAATCTTCACCAAGATCATACTTATCCATAATCAAAGCCAGATTCGGAATTCTTACCAGTGGTATAGAGTACGAACTTTATTTGAATATTGATGAACCGAATAAGATATATTCAAAGAAATTCTTCACTTTCAATATCCGTGAATTTCAAGATCATCAAACAACAGAGTTCAATAAATTCACAAAATAAGTATTTTCCTGGTTAATATCCTAACCACCGCAAAGCACTCTAAAATACACAGGGGCTATAGAAAAGACTCTGTTTGTTTCTTCGCGTCTCAAATATACAATGGAATGTTAACGAAATTCGTTATCGACTAATATACACAAATTGTCAAGGAGGAAATTTATAAACAAACCGATAAACATCTAGAATCAGCGTTTTCTGAAAACGATAACAGCCCGAGCAAAGTGGCTGATGAAGATGGCGTATAAGATATACAAGAACACGGAGAAGGAAATACCTCATGAACTACTGGATGTTTCAAGAGTAGAAATGAGAGATACTAAATAGTATTGTTTCTACTGGAGAAAAGATGAAAGGCTACCATGTAGTTAAGGTACTGCGGCATATTACTTGACGACAAGAATAGAGAACCAGTATGTAAGCTTGTACTCCTATAAATACTAGGAATAGATCAAATCCACCGCCATGGAGTATGAGAAAGGGTAGAATACCCCGGAAATAAATAAGCCGTCCTGAAATTTTCTTTCATTTCAAGCGGAGTGAGAAACCTTTTACCCAAACAGCACTAGGCACTTCATTATCTGTTGCCTAACCAGAATGGTGATGATCTCTCCCTTCAGTCGAGATAACAGGTCGTACTGTAACCTGGAAATCAAATGGTTAGCGTAAGGTCCGCTGCACAAACTTCCTAAATATCAACAGCCCGTAGATACTCTGTTCCCGTGTAAGTCCAATTCAGAGCCACTAATAGAGGAGCTAATCCATCATCTTTAGGCAACGGATCAGAAGTATACAGGTTAAGCTTGGAGTATGGAGAATTATGAACAGGATTTGCATACCGTCTGAGATTGTAATGTGGGAGGTAAAGTATCGATACTAGATCGTGTTGACATTTAAGCTGATACACTACGCGCAACTCAGATGTTTTAGGGGAATAGAAATGGTTCGCTTGAATTTGCGTGATAGCCAATGGGAACGGACTCAGCACCCGTTACCAGGCAAAGTGTTAATCCGTAGGTAGAATTATTCTTGTGGTTGGCCCGCTCAGGTGCTCCGTGGCGTGATCTTCCCGCAGACCCTTGAAACTGGAATGACGAGTGCCTTGACCTGTTTGACTTGAATGTCAACACCCTTTAGGGTACTAGGTGTTGGGTGGCGATGTGAGCTATCGTCGCCGAGGGAGCAAGGAGATTGCTGATCTACGTGGGGTCGATCGACCGCGACCATGCGAAAATGCTAATTGGGATTCCGCCACAGCCATCGGTGGTAATAGCTGTGCAGTATCTCAAGGGTAAGAGTTAGGGCAGTGGTTGATATAGTAAGTGGGATATTAGCTGACAGATAGCAACAATCCGATATTGTAACAGTTCAGGAAGAGTCTTTAAACAAATCTCATACATATCTCATACATACGACTGTATCTAGGAGAAGATAAGGTCTTACGTATGAAGTGTGCTAAATGCTTGTGTCAGGTATTATTCCATTGCACAACATAGGCCGTTCCTCCCGTTTCTTTACCCACAGGGCGATGTTGATCATCTGGAATCACGGATTAATACGCTATTCCAATAGTCGCTGGAAACCGTGGCTATTTATACGCGGGTGGTCTGCGATACAAGAGTATTCAGCATGTATCTTTACTCTGATCACCACAAAACGCGCATAATTCATCCACCCCCAACACTGGTGTCTGCTCGAGATCAACGGATCTCAGCATGGCTTCAAGGGGTGGAAGATGGATCATATTTCTTCCTCCATATAGCAATCTTGTGGTTCAAGTACGCCGTAAGTATCACAGGTTCCACAATCAAATTGTGGATTGCCGTACTAATTTTTTCTATTATTGGAAATTTCTTTGCTGTTCCATTTATGGCAAGTATGTACTTTCGTGTCAATAATAATTATTGGAAATTATTTGGTTGGATCAGCACTGAATCTAGATTCTGAATAGGATTATCAGAGTTCAGTATCGGGAAAATAGTAGAAATTATAGAATCTTGAACGATTACGAATAAATTACTTTACTTTATCACCCTGAAACATACCACTACCATTGATTTATATGAAATATTTTGCGCTATTTCGTATGTAGATGCTACCCCGTCATTTCCCGAGTTAGCGGGGTCCGTATCGACAGTGATTGGAACAAGAAGACAAGCTTTGTGATCGTTGATGTACAAAGCGCGAAGAATACAGATACCGCAGAACAGAAGGGTTATGATGCGGGTAAGCAGGTATCTGGCATCAAACGTCACATTGCTGTGGATACGCAAGGGCCTCCCCATGCGATAGCAGATGTTACCGACAGAGTAGGAACCTTGGTAGCTTTCTCTAACCATGACGAACATGTTGGTTGATGGCAGTTATACGGGATACCCATCTGCCATGCCATACAGAACGTACTGGGGGCTGGGGGGTTGCTAGGCGAAACGAACTGCACACCTTTGTAGTGACTTCCAAACGACGGGTTGTCGAGCGCTCGTTTGCTTGGCTTGGAAACGTGTCGAAGGTTATGGAAAGACTGCGGGCGAAAACTCAATACCAGCTTGCAATTTGCGACCCTGGCTTCCCTGGCCTTGCTACTCCATAAATCGTGATAGGCTTTAACTGACTGTTTTGATTACGTGTTAAATGGCTGTAACCCAGGCGGTTTGCACAGCGGACACTACGCTAACCGTATAATTATTATTAGAGTCCGCTGTGTGGACCTTCCTAAATATCAACACGACCTAGTAGTACTGGAGAATTGATATAGGATTAAGCGAAGCCTGTTGACAGATGGAAACGGAATCCCCTGGTCTGGGGTGGCTCAATGGAGCCAATCGCTATGACAAGAAGTTGGTTAAGCAGACCCTAGACCATCCGCAGAATCTTTACATGGATAAGGGAGGTAACTTTGACGACATTCGGGACGTGGTACCGGAGTTTTGAGTCATTCCTCACATCCGTGCCTGAGGCGAAGAAGCCAAGGCTATTGCTTCTGAGATGGGATCTCGGGCCCAGACGTTGGGTGTTGGGCTAACACATAGCTGGATGAATCGTTTTCGCCGCATATTGGTCCGGTGGAAAATCTGGTAGATCTGCACCATTATCATATGGTAGAAATTAGCCAAACTGGGATAGGCTGTTTAGCGGCATTGCTTTTCATCCGACCCGCGTACCAGGCTGAGACGCAGCCAGAGCACGAATGCGATGAGCACGAATGCGAACCATTGGATCGCATAACCAATATGCATGCCTTCCTTGGAGTCCTCTTGCGGCCAAAGGCGCAGAAAACCGCCGACGGTGCCTGGATCCTGCAGAATGACCACCGGCAATACCTGGATGTCAGTCGCTGCCGTGTAGAGATCTAGGGTGAGATAGGGCCAACGCCGACCCCAGTTCTTCACTGCCTCCGGGTTACCATGGAGCGCAAGGGTGGGGGGAGCGGGAAGATAGGCCTTTCCCGTCACCGTCACTTTCCCTGCAGGTATCGGCGCCGCAACCGGACCGCCATTACTAGGCGCGGGAATCCAACCCCGGTTTACCAGGACCCGGCTGTCCGATCCCAGGATACGCAGGGGCGTGATAACGTGAAATCCGATGCGGTTAGCCTGACGACGGTTTGCAACTAGGATCTGCCCCTTGGCCTCGAAGGTCCCCCGGGCTCGCAGTCTACGGAACCGCAAGACTTCAGGGTCGGCGATCGGATCACTCAGCTCCAGTGCCGGTAACTCGGCCCGCTGGTTGATGACCTGTGCCCGTTCCCGCTTTTGCCCAGCGCGGTCGATCTGCCAGATGCCGAGTACAACGAATAGGGAGATCAGTAACACGAGCAAGAGCGTCGGCACCCAACGAATGTGGAATTTTACATAATCAAACCGCATCTAGGTGCTATAGTCAGGAGTGGGGAGATTGCGATTCCGGCGCATCAAGGGAGAAAACTGCTCGCCAGCCCCATACAAGGCTCCTACCACACCCAACCAGAAGAGGTAGCCTATGGAACTCATGTATAAGATTCCGGTGATTATCATCCTCGGGCTCATCGTCTTTTCCCTTACCCAGGGCATGTACTACCTCGCCAAGGACGATGGCGGTGAGGACAAGACCCGGGTGGTAAAGGCGCTAACGGTGCGGATCGTACTTTCGCTCACCCTTTTCCTACTGCTCATCGTCGGCTACCTCGTCGGAGTGCTCCAACCCTACGGGCTGTAATCCACCGCACACCCTCAACCGACAGCTTAGGATTCCTTGCCTATGGTATGGCAGGCAAGGAATCCCAACATCCTTGCTTTCGGTTACCAGCTCCTAGATTTCCCCATACTCAATCCAACCTGGGCAACTTCTAACGGATCATCATTAAGAAAGCTCGCGAA
>Ga0066188_1000056_pt1 | contig 18581 bp, 24 predicted proteins | sample WorMetHERISLAND2_FD_61185 | JGI IMG/M metagenome (GOLD analysis project Ga0066188, IMG submission 61185) | Marine gutless worms symbiont microbial communities from Max Planck institute for Marine Microbiology, Germany - Olavius loisae HERON... | ecosystem: Host-associated > Annelida > Digestive...
GACAAGCGTCATGCAGAATGTGCGCGCTGGCCGGTCGGCGCGCTCGGCGGCCTCAAGGAAGGTGGAGCATTCTTTGGCGGTGAGATATTTGCGTTGCCCGGCAGCGTCGTAGAGTTGAAATGTAATCCGGCTGTAGCGTTTCAGGACCGGCTTGCGCTCACGCCGGTTGCGCCCGGTGATACGGCAGTCGCACTCGCGGATCGCCGTCGGAATATAGGTAATCTCGAAGCGCCCTACCTCGCGCGGATGGGCTGTGCCACCTAGAGTATCGAGCGCACGTGTGAAAAACGCCTGCACGAAAAAAGGCTGCAAGCGGCGCGCCTTGGCCTTCTCCATTTCCTCCTTGACTGCGAAGAGCCGCTCCGAACTCATCGTCTCCCGCACCAGAGCGTTACGGTTCAACAGAGATTTCAGATGATCGTGATCGAGGGCCTGATCGATCTTCCAGGTGAGACGCGCGCGGGTGTCGGGATGGTCCCCATAGCGGATTGCCTCCATCAGCAGGTTCTTGAGACTCGTCTCCTTGAAGGCCTCGCCCAGAATGTCGAAGACGCGCCCCTTGAGCGCGCTGCTCTCGACTTCGAGTTCATCAGCAGGCGGTGGTAGACATCACCCTCGCGGGTTTCCTTAGCCACGAGGTTCCACAGATGGCACACCCCAGTTTGCCCGATGCGGTGAATACGCCCGAAGCGCTGTTCCAAGCGGTTTGGGTTCCAAGGCAGGTCATAGTTGACCATCAGGTTCGTGTTCTGGAGGTTCACACCCTCCCCTGCGGCATCGGTCGCCACCAGCACGCGCACCTCGGGATCGGAGCGGAACAGAGCCCAGAGCCTGGAGACGAAGGCGCTCGGCGCGGTGGGTACCGCCATGAATATGGTAATGATGGCATCTGCATTGCCGAGCACGCCCGCAATCTTGTTGTGCAGTCGGTTTTTTCAGCTTCGACCCGGAATAATGGGCGGCGATCTTGTGGGCCTTGCCGAACACGGCCAGGTCCCAGCCTGGCGTGCAGAGTTGCTCCTGGAGCTCTTCATTGCGCGCAATCTGGTCGAGGCGCACGATCAGTCGTGGGAACTCATTGAAGGGATTACCGCTCGGTGAGGTCTGCTCCAGCGGTGCTGAGTAGATGTAAAATTCCAGCCCGAATTTCTCGCACAGCTCGTCGCGCCACTGCTCGACGAGATTGCTGGGGGCGACGATTACGATGCGGTGCGCATCGGCGCGCATGATCAGCTCGCGGATGTAGAGCCCAGCCATGATGGTCTTGCCCGCACCCGGATCGTCCGCCAGGACAAAGCGCAGTGGCTGGCGCGGCAACAGGGATTCGTAGACAGCTGCAATCTGATGAGGTAGCGGCTCGACGCTCGAGCTGTGCACAGCCATCATGGGATCGAAGAGAAAAGGCAAGGTCGATCCGCTTGGCCTCACAAGTGAGCTGAAAGTTTGCCCCGTCCCCATCGAAGGTGAACGGGTGCTCGGTAGTGGTGGTCTCAACCGACACTTCGTCTTCCTGCGAAAGCAAGCGTTCCTTGATCGCGCCCTCTGGGGTCCGGTAGATGAGCTGGAGCACTCCTGCACCGTGGGGCACAGTCGCCACGACCGACACGATCCGGCTGGTTTCAATGCCAGATAGGCTCTGGCCTACGGTGATCTCTTGGAGTTTCATATTACTGCTCTATTTTCTAAATTCTTACGGAGACTGGCAAGCAGGACCCTGAAGCTTTTTCTAGCCAGTCTCCTGCTCTTCACGCTGCCCCGCCTCCGCCGCCGAGGTCCGCATCACTGACGGGAATACGCTAAGACTGAAGAGCATAACCTAATAATTATGGGGGCTCGACGTCTCGGAAGGCAGGTAGCGGTGCACACAGGAGGAGGTTTCCGATGGCTACGGGGATTAGGCTGCGGCAGCCCAGTCCGAGTCCGCTGTGCAACTCCACACCAGAGGATAGGCAATCAGTGCCAGAAAGCTATTCACATCCGAGCCCAACAATTCACGTACAGTTGGCGATATATCTTATAGTTTCTCCTAGGTTACATACCCACCGGGTTGTGGATAACTTGCTATATCAAACACAAGAAGTTAAGACAAAAACACACACAAGTTAGACATTCTTAGACAGTCATTTTTGAACCTCTGAGAGGTATCACAACGGCAACACGCGTGGAAACTGGCAGAGGGCTCTGCTTAAGCATTAACCCACTACGGTCCAACTCAATCCTGGCTTCTTGGTAATGAGCAAGAACTTGGGATAGTGCAACATGAAACTTTTTCTTGAGATGACCCATCTGTCCATATTCCGATCCGAACTGACCTTTAGTAGCAGCTCATGTGATGGTTTGTAGATTTCCATACGGTATACGATGTAACCGTTGTGCAAGCCAAGTATAAATATCCACAGCCATTGCCGAGTGTGATAATGCCGCCAATGCACGCTCGCTAAGCGGTACAGCATGCTTCTGCAAACTGTCGAAGTAGCGTGGATTCAAGCAAATTGTTTGTACCCAAGCAGGTTTCTTGTCTCCCAACTGTGTTAACCAAAGATCAAACGCCTCCACGAATTGGCTATTGACCTGCACCTCATGCTTATCGGTTTTCATAACCAGACGAATCATCGCAACGGAAAGGCGCATCAACCGATCTTTGAACACACATATTTGCGGACCATTCGGCCCCGACTTCCTACATTTAGTCGGGTCTTGAATCCGCCTGACAAACGCTGTCAGGCTACGTTTAATATTGATCTCAGGAGATCCGATCCTGAGCGCCTCGGCGTTCAAGTAAGCTAGGATCAAACGCGCCTTGGGGCCAAACGGTAGGCTTAACGGATCCACCGCTTGGTTTCCGGCTAACGAGCCATTACAGCTTCAATATGCAGCGCAACGTTACCTTGCTCCTGATTCCAAGCTCTCACATCATTGCCAGGATTGTGGTACGGCATGCAGGTTTGGCAAAGCACGGTATGCTGGTAATAAACCGTGTCCAATGAAATCTTATCCGATGATTCTAATTAGATAGAAACGCCTGTTCCAGTGCAGCAATCCTTTCCTAGACCTAACCGCTTAGGACCTTCAAACCTGTTGTAACCTTCTTCATGGGATTAATACCTGTTGTAACTCCTTTAGCGGAAGGAGAGTGCAGCAGTTCTTAGCTTCTGAGAAATAAGCCATGAGAGGCTTCCCGTGCTTCTAGGCGCTTCCCTGTACGCCTATGATTCCTTAGAATTAAGGGGATTAAGTATGCAAAGACAACCCTTGCCGTTAGGGATAGGAAGAACCTAACGGCAAGGGTTGTCTTTGCAGGTAATTAGTCATCACAGGCAGTACGCTGGGAACAATTAGTCATGATGATTCGTAGCAGGCTATGGCTTAGAGGTCAAGCCCGTAACGACTAATTACCTACTTCTACTTGAAAACCCTTATTGATTCTGTTGATCTTCGGTTTAGGTTCAACTTTCTTTGAGCGGCTTTGGGTGGGTTAGTTGGATAGAGCCATGAATGGCTCTGATTAGGCTGCGAAGCGGGGCGGAGCTAGGGAGGGCGAGGGGTCGGTTTTTTCTATCCACTAGCTTTTCCACAGGTGAGAGATTCTTGGGAAGTCGCGTGGTATTTGGGGTTGTTGTACCATGACTTTGAGTTATCTACAGATTTTGTGGTGCTTAACTAATAGGTAGTACTACCGGAAACTATCGGTAAATTATCGGTTTGTTCTGCTAATCGTACGTAAAATGTTTTATGGTTATCCACAATGATGATTGATATGAGATATGTGGTGGTGGCGGTGAGACTAGAGGCATCCTAGGAGCTATAGAGAAGCCTTCTAAGGCCATTCTGAAGGTAACCCCTCCAAAATTCTCCCCTCCTCCCTAGCTCGAAAAGCCCTCAGAAGGACTTTGAGAGCCCCTCATCTGTCATCAAAACCCGTCCCTACTCTATGCGATCAGAAGCGCCGACGGCATGGGCACGGCGGTTGGAACCATGACTATGACCATGACGTGGGCGGCTGGCCGCAAAGTCTGAGGAAACTGAAGCGCTGGGCTTGAGCGGCGGGTCCTGCCGTGTTTTCAGCTTTCACTCAGTCGTCTTAGCTAGCTGTCTTGATGGATGTGGATCGATCGGGGGTAGGAAGAATGCTACTAGGCGTTATTAAGAAAAGACGAGCGATTTTTTGCGTTTACACAAATTCCTGATGACTATTAAACAGTTATGTCACCTTAATTTATTGTGTTAGGGCAGGCTTTCCAGCCTGCCGCGTTCTCTCTGGAGATCAATTCAGTCGGACTTTGCGGCCAGCCGCCCACGTCATGGTCATAGTCATGGTTCCAACCGCCGTGCCCGTGCCGTCGGCGCTTCTGATCATGTGGGAAGTGGTTGCGGAGAGGGGCCCCCACCCTAAACCGACTCCCTCTGATCCGACCTGGATCATACGCATGTGCTCGCTCCGTCAATCTGAAAGTGTTGGCGCCGAGGGAATGTCGCTGCTCGTCTCACTAAGGGAATTCCACATACCAAGCTTAAAAGTCCAGCAGAATTATTGATTTATTCATTCACATATAATGAAAAAATATTGATTCACACTTAACTCCACTATTATACGATATATAATATTGAACATCGGAAATGAGATGGTAAACGGACTTGTTAAATAATTCACAATGCAGAGGTGAACATAATGAGTAAGACTTACTATGTCATTGTTGACGAGAGGGAATGGAACACTGGCCCTTCATCCATCAGCGAGACATCCGTCAAGGAAAGCAAACCTGTGTGGGTGGAAGGTAAGTACTTCAGCCTGAGGGAAGCCTAGGCGTGTGTATGGAACCTGAAGGAAGGGGGAATGGGTAAGCCATATGGGTGGGACTAATTGGAAAAACGGCGCAGGGAGCGGGGGCGACGGATAAAAAAGGATTTATTCATGATGGGAATTAAGAAGAGTGAGCTTAAGAGATGCATGGGAAAATTAGAGGTGAAGATAGAAGGGAAATATAGGGAAGCGAAGGCTTGGAACGATGCGGTGAGATGGGAGAAGAAGGGGGATTTGAATTGGGATGGTATTTGCATTATGATAACTTTAGAAGATCGATCCGATCAGCACGTGAAGAGATTGGAATGTCCGTAGCTGAAGCGGTAGAGCATATTGGTATATCCAGTGGATACTTATCAGGATTAGAGGGAAGAAACCTGAACAGTCCTAGCTTACACGTTTTACACGGCATCATCGATGTTTTAGGAATAAACGAGGATGAAGTATATGCTGCTTTAAAGAGGTTCTCAGATGATATGACAGATAATGTGAAGAAGTGATCTGTGTATATCGCGATCACTAGAGGAAGACAATGGGATGTTTTAAATGATGGGTGATGTGGGTAGCTAAATGTCTTTGCACGGCCTTAGTAGGCCTCTCCGTGGATCAGAGGATTTCAAAGGAGGTATCCAGTGGACCAATTGGGAGATCAAATAGGAGAGATGGAGCAATAAACCACTGATTTGAATGATGGAGAACACTGCTGTTGCGGGGCTTGGTAGAACACCTCAGGGGGGGAACCTGACATCTGGCTGGAAGATTGCGAGCGCACGCGCTGCGAAGTCTGGACTCGTATCATGGGTTATCACCGTCCGGTATCCGCTTTCAATGCCAGTAAACGCTTTGAACACCTGGAACGGAAATACTTCGTTGGGATATCAGCCACCCCATCTCCATATGCTTTGCTGCACGAGTTCTGGGCTACCCCAGTGCTGGCGCTGCCTTGCCTAGCTTCCTGGAGGCCGCTCGGAACCTGCGTAGAATTGAAGGGCCTTGGGGTGGGGATTCTTGGGTAGAGCCATGGATGGCTCTGATTAGGCCGCGTAAGCGGGGCGAAGCTAGGGAGGGCGAGGGGTCGGTTTTTTCTATCCACTAGCTTTTCCACAGGTGAGAGATTCTTGGGAAGTCGCGTGGTATTTGGGGTTGTTGTACCATGACTTTGAGTTATACACAGGTGAGAATATAGGAATAGTAAGAATAAAATAAGCATAAGAATAGCGATTTCTATGAGTTCAAAAATACGAATAAATACAATTATTTATATTCTTTCTAACCGTCGCTGTTGCGGGCCAAAACTACTACTTGCTGTCCTATTGTGGGTCATAGCACCTACTTTTTGGCCGAACTGTGAGCTATAGCACCTACATCTGTGAGCCATAGCACCTACTTTTTGGCCGAACTGTGAGCCATAGCACCTACTTAATTGACATAAAACGGCTTTGCAATTTTCTAGAATCACCGCAAAAACTAGAATTGTGAGCCATAGCACCTACTCTATGCGGGTCGTAGCACCTACCTGTACCGGACTTATCCACAGGATCGACGCTGCCCTGCCCTGCTCTGTTGCAACATAACACCTGCTTGCAAAGCCTGCATATGATCGTCACGGACTCGCTTATTAGCGGCCTTCTGCTCGCCTACAAAATTAGGATGCGGGCGCACTGTGTATTTCACGTCCACGATTTTGCGACCCTCTTTCTGCAACTCTGCATCATAGCTAATCAGTACGCTACGGCTTACCAGCTCGTCAAGAGCGGCTTGTACCTTGCGGCGGTTATCGTTGCTCCTGCTCTGCTGCAAAAGCCCGCTATCGCGCTCTAAATTCGAGTACATGAAATGATAGTCGTTCATAAAGCTAGCTTGTCGGAAGCGGTGTATAAACTGCTTGTAAAGCCAACGCGTTAGCTGCTCGTCGCAACTCATCAAGCGGTCATAATTGAACTGCCTGTATTCAAGCTGGTTGATCGCGTGGCTTATGAAAAGCGGCAGACGTGCAATGTGCTGTGCGTCTGTGTCGGATAGATACTCGTCACGGCTAACGGTCACAAAGTCTTGCAAAATCGAGCCTTTCCAGACCTCTTTGTCATCTTTGTAGAGGGTCAAAACACTGTTAGCCATGACCTCGATTGCGTGCTTGATCTGAGGCCGATTGCGTGTGCGGCCTCTGGTGTGCAATTCTCGCTGAATCATGGAAAGCGAAAAGCGCACCCATGTTTCAACGTTACTAGGATCATGCAGGCCATAACGTTGATTGGCCAAAATCTTTTTTAAGACTTCCTCTATAAGCTCCTCGGTTACACTAGGGAAAAAAGCCTTATAGCTTCCATCCTCCTGCTCAATTAGCGCGGGCTGTATCTTCACGGCGCATGGTATACCGTTATAGGTATAAGCCCATTTATACGGGTCTGCATGGCCTGTAGCGGTGCGTAATTTCTCCACCTGACGCGGTGTAAAGAAATATTTGGGTATGCCCTCCCACACCTCAACCGTGTTTGAAACCTCGCTTTCGTCGTTGGTGACAAACTGCGAAAATAGGTCATACTGCGGACTTTTGATAGGTAGTGCGATCGGTTGCTTCTCTGCCCTCTTCTTCGGTGGGGTCATCCTACAAGCCCCTTATATCGTTGCTTGAGGTCGTCGAATCCCTCTTTTTCGATCAGCGCTAAAATTGCTTCTTCAAGCGTTTGCGTATCGTGAAGCTCTAAACGGTCGGCCACTTCCTGAAACAGCAGTTTCATTCCCTCGCGGCATTTCCCGCCAAATTGTGTCGTGTACGGCGTACGCCTCCGACGGCGACGTGGTGTCGGCTCGCGGCTTACAAATCCACTCGCCGCGCTTGCTTCCATGATTTGCTGTTGTTGCTCTGCTGTCGGCGGCGGTCGATGCGCTGTCCCTGTCAGTTCTTCAAGGTCTATCTCATCGTCCAGACCTAAAGACACACGTTGCTGGTTAGACATTGGCTGCAACCTCCTTTCGCGGCTGCTTGGCCTTCATAACGTCCAAAAGGTGCTGTTTCATTTCCTCTGCATAGAGGCGCGCATTCTCTGCTGCCTTGTCTATGCTGGCCTGTGCGCCCTTGTTGTCGGCTTCAAGGTCATTAACTGCACCACCAAAGGAAAAAATCGAGCGGAAGGCTTCACGGTCGATCAGCGAGCACTTGCATATGTCCACTCCTGCCCCGTCAAACTCGGTGGCAAGAGCTTTGCCTGTCTTGGTGATAATCGCAGCGCTAAGGCGCGTAAACAGCACTGAAAAAGGTATATCGCGGCTCGCAACGCGAGCCCCGTATTTAATCGTCTTAATGGTTTTGGCTGCTTCCTTAGCATCATTCTGCGAAGGCTGACAAGGAATTATCACCAGATCAGCGCAGCTTACAGCGCCAATCACGGCACTACTGGCCACCCCTTCAAGATCGACCAGCACAAAAGGCGTTTGCTGCTGTGCCTGCTCGATCACGTCCAAAATGTTGCTTTCGTTTACGCTTTCAAATAGCCGGATATTCTCAGGCATAGCCCCCTGCTTCGCCCATGCTGCGCTGTGTTGGTTGGGGTCTGCGTCGATCAGTGATACACCTATATTTTTGGTGTGCCCCTGTTGGGCAAGCTCACAGGCAAGGACAACGCAAGCAGTTGTTTTGCCTGCACTGCCCTTGCTCGATGCGAAAACAATAACAGGCATCGGGAAGGCTCCTATCTGTTGGTTATATAGTTATCTGAATGATAACTATAACTCAAAGATAACTTGTGGTTATCCTTTTGTAAAGGTTAACTATTCAGTTATCCATAAGATAACCACTATGACCAAGCCGCAGCGGAGCAAGCCGGATAAAACGGCCTCTGAGAAGTTCACAGGCGCGTTCACGCTCTACTTGGCAGTAGCAATAGGCGTTCTTGTTGCCGATCGTCGCCGCCAGGGTTCTGGCGTTCGGAAAGGAGAAGCGTAGGGAGCCTCATTTAAGAGGAGGCAGGATCTGGAAGCCGAGGGCATAGAAAAAATTCGGACTTATATATTTGACTCCACCCGCTTAAGTTTACCATTATCAATGGCGATGGGGAGTGTGACTCATGAGCTAATCAACGATTAGCACCTTCGAGATTTTTAAAATGTTTCCCGGCAATGAGTCGGCTCGAATTTATTTTGAGGGGCGGCGGTGGCCTGATGGCGTAGATTGCCCCCATTGTGGAGGTCCCCAAATCACCACCAGGAAAGGTACTCGGACCGGATATTACCGGTGCTGTAATTGTGATAAAGAGTTCACAGTCCGCACCAGAACGATTTTCGAACGGTCGTATGTACCCCTGCACAAGTGGATTTACGCGATATACCTTGTTGTCATGGCAAGAAAAGGTGTTTCTTCGATGCAGATGGCCAAGGAGATCGGTGTCACTCTGGTTTATGCTGGGCCGACTGCGAGAAGTGTGCGGAGACAATGTTATCAAGTTGAGCGGTATCATTGAGATTGACGAAGCCTATATTGGCGGGCTGGAGAAGAACAAACGCGCAAATAAACGTAAGAAGCAAGGTCGTAGCCCCACAGGGAAACAGGCAATATTGGGAATGCGGGAGCGCGGCGGTAAATCGATTGCCAAGCCAACCGCAGCCACGGACCGAGCTACTTTTCACGGTCATATCATCCGATATGTCGAGTTTAGCTCAACAATCTACACGGATGATTATAAGGGGTATGCTGGTTTGGCACATTACGATCATGGGCGTGTTCGTCACAGCCGAGGCGAATATGTACGTGAGGGCGATATTCATACAAACAAGCGACGAGCGTAGTGCAATGCCCCCCGCATAGGCGTAGGGGCGGGGGTTTGATCGGAGTCCAGCGCATGAGCGCCGGTGGAGATGAAATGCCAGGCCATGCGACACAGCATTAAATCATTGCGGGAATCCTAGTACCGCGCGGAGTGCACGCCGGAACGAATGCAGGACGCCGAAGGCAATAGCCGTCGCCCAATTTTTTTTACCCAATATCGGACGGACCCCATTTGATGTTCCGGTATAGTAAACGATTACCCATATGGGATATTTCCCGACTTTATACACATCGCCTTTGGTGGAAGGGACTTCCACCACCATGATCTCCATGGGTTCATCCTGCTCAATGGCATTATGGGCCGTACCCGGAGGTATCGTAACCAAGTCTCCTGCCCGGATATCGTAGACTGCCCCACCAAGATAGATTTGACCCTTTCCACTGAGAACGTAGTAATATTCGGTGGCTTTTTTGTGATAGTGCCATTCCGCATTATCCACCACAAGATGAACAAACCGGGCCGGGCTGTCTTCGGTCATTAGATGAATCGCACCGCAATGCCATCTTATCTGTTCGACTCTATCGATATTGATAATTTTCATATCCTCCATACCGGTGGGTTCTCCCATAATTTCAGGAATTTCAGGAATTCCAGGTTACGGATTGCCTGATCTACAGAATAGGGATTTGTCCCCTTGCCTCGGAAAAAATCTAATGCCCGCTGTAACGCTCGATATATGGTGTCATCCGCTATCATACCTATTTCTCTTTCTATCCTGCGTTTTCTCAAAATAACGACCTTGCCCAGGTTCCTCGCGGTGTCAGGGAGCGGTTCATAAAAACCAACAACGGCAACGTCCCGCGTTTCATCTTCCACGGACAAGATACGATATCGGGTACGGGCATCATCCTCCAGTATATATCCATGGGTATAGGGACCAGGATAATAATAACCGATATTCCCATCCATCGCCGTGTACAGAATTACCTGTGCACCATTTTCAGCGATATAACGTCTTTCCGAGACACCCTGCTTGGCAAGGACCACGGGGGAAGGCATGTTGGGTCTTTCGATATACATGTCGTCGTAGGACCGACAAGATGGGGATAAGGGTAGAAAACCACTGCCAAGTTTCAATACATTCGCGATCATGTGCGAACCTTCGTAACCGAAGGCATAGTGCTCCTCGTCTAAAAACCTCCCATTGAAAATATCACGCGTACGGTTTTTAGTCATTTCGGAAATGACTCGGGAAGGTGTCAGGTTCATTCGCTTAACCTGCTCTCTTACGACATTAGTCACTTCCGACTCGCAGTAATTCTCATTGACGGTGACTTTGCCGTGGAAATCTCGCAAAATATTTCCCAAGATTTCCACCTGTAACAGGGTGCAGACAGGTTTCTCAACCAGGATATTGGTACCTGGATTCTCTCGAATGATATCGCCGAGGACCTGCACATAGGTCGATGTAGAGCTACATACGTCCCAGAAATCCGGTTCGAGACGTGAGGCCTGACGATAATCCTGAAAAACAGAATAATCCAGATCCGCTATCTGTGATTGTTTTTCCTACGAGGGCTCAATAAAACCAATGGTCTTTACACTGAGGCGGTGGAATTTTTCTTCATGAACTTTGGCGATATGACTAAAACCGATACGGATGCAGGTCAGGCGTAATCATTTACTCCTCTCTGGATTATGCGGATAGGAAAGGTAATCATCAAGAGACGTAAACATAAGAATTCGGGATTTCCTAGTTTAAGGTCTTGATATTATGATCCTGATAACAAGTGTACCTGCGATCATATTGTGTAAACCTTTCTTACTTTTTGTCCAACCAACCATCATGTATCCGATAAAGATGATCAATGTGGAGATGATTTTAGCGAAGTGTCGGCCTGTAGCTCTACTAAAAGAGATACAATGGTTTCCTTCTGACTGACGATGGATACACAATCGATGACCTATCAATGTCTGGCTGTTCTCTGGACATACCAAAACACAAGGACATTATTAGGTCTACTTTGGTTGGGTTTGGAGTAAAGAATGAGAATGGCGTACTATGCGTACATGCGACTAAAGATAACTTCTCATTGAAAAAGCATAATCTCATCCAGTCTATACTGGCGGTGAACGATATTTATTTCGCCGAGACATCAGGGACCCACACCTAGTGGAATCCGCAAATGTACAGTGTAGTTCCAATCCGTGTCAGGGCGCGTAACGCAGACTATGATCTGCGATATGTGCAAATTCGCAGCAAGAGACCTAAACGGGTCGGGACGAGGGGTTAATCCACGAGGGGGATTACGGCGAATATGATTTCTACGGCGTCAAAATCAGAAAGACAGCTCATGGGGCTTTCGCGACTCTTGAAAAGGCCATGGACTATATAAACGAGGTGTTTCCTCCAATGGAGATGGAACCAGACTGGACCGAATCGCCATACGTGCCTGTTAGACCTCTGCATGGAGAGAGAGGTCTAGTGTATGCGACCTACGTATGGGTTTCTGATAGTGCCTAGGGGAGCGTGAGAGGCTCATAGGAACCCCGTAGCATTGACCATCAGAGGTTCATGCGATGAACTGCGGTTTCTCAGGCGGCACGCGATGTAACCGTTGTGCGAGCCAGGCATAAATATCCAGAGCCATAGCCGAGTGCGAGCTCGAAGATGTTCCTGATAGAGGAGTTGTGCTGACAGGCTTCTACCCTCCGAACGGCCTCTCAGGGCTGCTTGGAGGTTCTCGTGGCCGCTCAGGCTTCCTTTCCTTGACAAGGAAATCGCACATTCCCTCGGGGATGTCTAGGCCGCGCCCAGAAAGGACCGAACCGATGCCTAAGAGTTCCTGAGAGCTCTTCTATGGGCTTCCCGGGCTTTACCCACGGTATGGGTATTTTATGGGTATTACCCTAAGGCCAAAACTTAAGTGCCGCTACGACGAGGCCGCCGACGGTCAAGGTGGTGGCGAACGACCACACCATGAAGCGGTCGATCCGCCGCGTCAATTCCTCGAAGCGCCGATCAACGGCCTCAAAGCGCCGATCCATTTGCTCCAGGATGCTCTTGATCAGTTCGCGCTGGTGCTTGAGCTCTTCCTCAATGCCGCACCATGCGCTCGAGCAGTTCGATCTCGTAGACCGCCGGTGGCTTTCCCAGGGACTGTTCGGCGAGCCACTCCCCAAGATGCGCCTTGATGTACGCGATGTCTCCCGCGCCGAGGATCGTGACTGTCTCAGACATTAGGCGTTCCAACAGTGGGGACTTAATATGAAGACAACCTTTGCCGTTAGGTTCTTTCTATCAGAAAGAATCTGATCCGAGCATTATGAACCCACGTTCATATCCACCATCCGCGTAGCTACACATGAAATCCGAGTGTCGTGTAAATCAAGTCTCACGAGATGGTTCTGTTCCGCAGATTAGGGACTGCAAGGTATTTATCGTCAACAAATAAACTCCCGCAGCGCCTACGCTGCTTATTATTATGCACGCTCTTTCAGAACCTAACGAACTGGGATTACGTAGCTAGCAGGGTATTCTCTGTGCTTATCTGTAATTGCATCGGTAATCCCAAAATCTAAGAAAACTGCGCTTGCTAAAATTTTCGCGCCTATTGTACTTGGAATCACCCCATATGCTTTATTTCCATTTCTGGTTTTACACTTAAATCTTAAACCATCATCTGAACGTCTTACCATAGGAGTACCTGGAATATATGCTATTTCTGTATAGCGTTTATTTTCCAGTTCACATTCACCGTGGCTGCCATCACTAAACGATAATGATATTGGAACATATGCATCATTGGTTAATGATGCGCAACTATAAACAATAGGTAAAATTAGAATAATTAGATATTTAATTTTCATAATATACGTTTTCAACACAAGGTAGTTCACTTTATGGTGTGCGGCGCCGGTGTGTACGGTTTGGTGCGGCTAGGTTCTCCCTCGCGGGAGAAACAAACTCTTAGAAGCCATCGGTTTCCGTGGAATGTGGGAACGTGGCAAGGGTTTAAGGAATGTTTCGGTCGTACTTCCAAAAAGCAACACAACTCCTGTGCAGGATGAGTATGAGTTTCCGAAACCCCAACTCGAAACCCAGCCTTGTAGCAACACTTTCAATCCTGTTCCACGGGCTGCGATCACGCATCCCTAAGCCAATCTTAAACATCTTTATAGCTTCCCTGCAAGGGAAAGAACGAAAAAAGCTCCGGGGATCATAAAGTCGTGGCGACCAGTCTTGTAATAGAACAAGACGAACCTGACCCCACACTGCCGAGCCTACTGAGCTTCTGATAAACCCGATCGGTTACATATGCCCAACTTAAAATAGCAGGCTATCCGGTTATCCGGCTTTCCTGTCTTGGTACTCCTGCCACATGGCAATGAATAGATCGCTTGCAAGATTCCTGGAGCTGCTAACCGACCGCGAACTCTCCGAGTTGTACAGTTACCTCGAAGGCACAAGCGCTGCATCCATCATCGACCCGGAAAGCGCGAAGACAGCTATCTCCATCCGCACAACCGCAGCAACCCAAGCGCACGCGCTCCGGTTCGTCCCTGGCGGTACGGATACCTTCAACATAAGGCGCTGGGTAACCAACGATTCAGGCTCCGATTGGGTGTACCTCATGGCGAAACCCGATCAAATCTCCAGCGTCCGGTCGCTGCTTTCAGCCTGGCTAGAAATCTTCACCAACTCGCTCATGTCGTTGTCAGCATCGCGGACACGAAGGATCTGGCTCATCCCCGATGAGCTGCCAGGCCTGAACAAGATTCCGAGCCTCGATAACTTCCTGGCGCAAGCGAGGAAGTACGGCGGTTGCGGCGTAATCGCCTTCCAACAGCTCTCACAGCTGAGAGACCGCTACGGCAAAGACGGTGCTGCGGAATCGTTAGCCGGTTTGTGCGCCACCTGGGTGTGTATGCGGCAGAACGATCCGGACACCGCAAAATGGGTGGCGCAGTCCTTCGGTGAATCCGAAATCAACGAGGCTCAGCACGGCCTGAGCTATGGAGCCAGCGAGCTCCGAGACGGCGAGAGTCTTTCAAAACAGCGCAAGAAGCTCGAGACAATCCTGCCAGCTCAAATCAGCTCCCTGGACAACCTCGAAGGCTACGTGCGCCTGCCAGGAGAAATCCCCGTCGCTCACTTCAAGATGGAGCACATACCGACGCCAACGCGTGCAGAAGCATTCGTGCCACGCCAGTTGGAAACCATACAGAGTGGCTCAAAGGAGGGCGTGCCTCAGAACCAGATCCCTACCAAAGAAGACACCAGACCTCGCAAGGAAAACGCCACAGAAGATGTCGATGACATCGTCACGTTTGGAGATTTTGACGAGGCTTGATAAGGCTTGATCAATGCTCTCCATCTCACTGATAAAAGACTCAAAAACCGCTCTATCATACTATGAGAAGGATAACTATTACACTGCGAAGGGCGACGATCCAAACGTCCAGGGCCAGTGGTACGGCAAGACAGCCGATGCGCTTGGACTCTCAGGTTCCGTCGATAAGGAGCAGTTCAAAGACCTCATGGATGGCAAGCTTCCGGACGGGACGGCACTTGGGCGGTGGCGAAACGGTGCACGCGAGCACACACCAGGCTGGGATCTGACCTTCAGCGCACCGAAGTCCGTCTCTCTGATGTACGAACTCGCTGGAGATCAACGCGTTCTTGAAGCCCATCAAACAGCAGTAAAAGCAGCCGTTGGGTGGCTGGAAGACAACGCAACATCCATTCACAAAAAAGGATTTCTCGAACGCAAAACTGAGGAGACAGGGAACCTCGCCGTGGCGCTGTTCGATCACGACACCAACAGGAATCAGGATCCTCAGCTGCACACGCATGCAGTGATGCTCAACGTCACACAATGCGACGACGGACGCTTTCTCTCACTCTACTCCAAGCCAGTCTTTCAGCAGAAGATGACCGGCGGAAATGTCTACCGGGCCACACTCGCGCAGGAACTACAAAAAGCCGGATATCAGACCGAGCAGACCCATACCGATAGCCGGTTCGAAATTTCCGGCATCGAAACCAAAGTCATCGATGCCTTCTCCACACGCCGTCAAGACATCGAAGCCGATATGAAGGACCGTGGGACCGAAGGACCGGAGGCTGCGGAAGAATCCGCGCTGCGCACGCGGAGCCGGAAAGAAAACCTCGATCGCTCCGATCTTGCTGCTGCCTGGAAAGCACGTGCCAACGAGATCGGCTTCGATGCCGGAAAACATGTCGCGCTCGCGTCTGATCGCGCACCGCTAGCTGGACACGATACGCAACGCGACGCATTGAACGCCGCGATCTCACGCCTCAGCGAACGGGAAGCGGTCTTCACGCACGCCAAATTAGTCGGACAAGTTCTTGCCGATGGAATGGGAAAACTCGGCATCAAAGATGCTGAACGCCTGATCCGGGATGAGCAAAAAAGCGGTGGACTTTATGCATCGCAGCTCGGCGAACAAAAGGCCTGGACAACGAAGGAAGCCGACAAACAGGAACGACGGATCAACCAAACTATGAACGCGGGACAGGACGCAGTCGAGTCACTCATGTCATTAAAGAAACTCGATCTGGAACTCAAGGACACGACGCTAGGAGACGGGCAGAAAAATGCGATCAAGATGATGCTCAGCGGCAAGGATCAATTCGTTGGCGTGCTCGGGCGTCCCGGAACCGGGAAAACGTTCATGCTCAACAAAGCACGTGAGCTCTACGAACGCCATGGCTACACAATGGTCGGGATGGCCAGCAACGCCGGAGCCGCAGGGCAGCTCTCGGAATCAGCAGGCCTTGAGGCCAAGACACTCGCTCGTCACCTGATCGATGCCGGTAAAGAAATCTACCGCCGGAAGAACGAGCTGACGGCGGCACAACGGCTCGAAGAACGAGACGAGATGCGGCAAGTTTGGGTTGTCGACGAGGCCAGTCAGGTGAATAACCGGGACTTGTCACGCCTTGCTTCAATGTCAAGAATGCTCGGGGCCCGCGTCGTTTTTGTCGGCGATCCGCAACAGCTTGGAGCAATCGAAGCTGGCAAGCCATTCACGCGGATGTTGGACACCGGACTACGCCACACCGAGCTGGACGATATCCGCAGGCAGAGCAAATCCGAGCATATCTCCGCAATCCGATCAGTGATCGCCGGAGACGTCTCTGGTGCAATGCAAACACTCTCGGATCAAACACGCGAGATCGCAGACTCATCCGACAGACTCAAGGCCATTGTCGATACCTGGACCAAACTAGAGGACCGCGACAATGCAATGGTCATTACCTCCAGACAAGCCACCAAAAATGTGCTGAACGATCAAATGCGCGAAGTCCTGAGAAAGGAAGGAAAGCTTGCTGGCGAGCGCCAAACCGGGCAGTTCACCACGGTCTTCAATAGCCGCGCTAATCTAAAGCTATCCTCGACCTATAACGTCGGCGATACAGTCCGCTTTAACCAAGATGCAAAAAGCATCGGGGTCAAAAACGGCGAGTACTTGAACGTTGTCGGCACAGACGAAAAACCAATACCGTGCACCTTCAGAGCGGGGACAAGTCCATCGACTGGAATCCAAGAAAAGTCGGCACCGGACTCAAACAATCCGCACAGCTATTTAGAGCCAGCGAGTCTTCGGTCGCCGAAGGCGAGACTATCATCTGGTTACGTAACAACTCTGAGCTCGGGTTACGCAACGGACAACGGCTTACAGTGACCGGACGCGATGAAAACTGGATGACCATCCAAACCGAGGACGGACGATCCGCCAAGCTAGACCTCGCACGTCCAGATCACAGGCATTGGGAACACGGATACGCCTCGACCATCTACAAATCACAGGGAAAAACAGGCCAGGACATCCTGGTGCATGCGTCAACCGAAGACAAGGAACTTCTCTCGCAGAAGGCATTCCTGGTCGTGATTAGCCGACAAAAAGAAAACATCGAGCTCTTCACCGATAACCGTGAAAAGCTGGAACGCAACATTAAGGAGAATCTCGGCGACAAGACCTCAGCGATCGGAGGTCAATCCGACCGCCGTTGGTTCGACATCACGAAAGACCTCATGAAATCAGCCGAAGACTGGATGAATTCACTGGACGAAAAGGACCACGCAGAAAATCAAGATATCGAACGCGGGTATGAGTATGACCGATAAAGACAAGAGGCAGATTAAGCCATGACTCTAAGCCGACACATCTTCCTAATACTTACGATTTCAGCGACCCCATGGTTGGGGGGCTGCGGGTTATTCCAGGAAAAACCAGCGGTTCACACCGAGCAGGCAACCGCACTCGTGAATCAGTACACACAGGCTGTCATCACCGCAGATGTTGCCGACCGCCTAGGTATGGTCGATGGTGAAATGAGACAGCTAATGACCGCAAACATTGGGCACTTGGTCAAGCAGATAGAAGAACTAGCCGGAAAGAATCTGAAGGTCTGCACCGATCTTTTCAGATGCCCCGGACGCGCACTTATCATCAGGTTCGTAGAAGACAATCCCAAACCGTATTTAGACCTACCCGTCCTAATGGGATCGCGCCTGGAAGGATACCTAGTCATCGCCGATGCCGAGTCGGGTATATGGCTAGCGAGCCACCGGATCAGGCGTGCACGCACTTACGAAGGAGTGTTCACGCAGATTCGCGACGTGCTTGGCACATCCCTTCTACCAAACCACATGCAATCCAATGTGCCAGGTATCCAAGCAATCGCTCCAGAACTGATGGAACACTTGCTCACTCAACCAACAAACCACTCTTCAATGCCAGAGTCATGGACTACATACCAACTACACCACCAAGCGGGAATCTCAGCAGAAATTTAGCCGATAAGCAACGCTTCATCATCCTCTTTACCATCTTCATACCGACCATGATCGGGGCTGCATGTCTTACCGGTTTCCTTGGCAAGTATGACAAGCATTCGCTTGTTCCTTATCTCCTCGGTTTCCAACCGTGCCAGACAAATGCTGAGCTGAGCCAACACACAGACCAGGCTGTCGAAGATGCAGATC
>Ga0066188_1000057_pt1 | contig 18391 bp, 17 predicted proteins | sample WorMetHERISLAND2_FD_61185 | JGI IMG/M metagenome (GOLD analysis project Ga0066188, IMG submission 61185) | Marine gutless worms symbiont microbial communities from Max Planck institute for Marine Microbiology, Germany - Olavius loisae HERON... | ecosystem: Host-associated > Annelida > Digestive...
GAAAAATGGACTGAAACGAAGTGCTAGAGGGTATTGACATTTAACCTATAAACGCTTCTGACTCATTGAGTTGGCCTTTTTAATTATTCTCCGGATTGCATGTAAAATCGATGCGCTAGCCGTAAATGTCAATAGGATTTAATCAGTGCTTCGGCACTGCCGTGCTAGAGTCAAGCCATGTCTGTAAAGAAAAAGGGCCTTGGTCGTGGTCTGGATGCATTACTCGGTGGAATGCGGGAGCTGGAGTCCGGTACCGAGGTCAAGGATGGTGAAGCGGGGAGGGAGGGAGAGGCCCCGGTGGCTTCGGAGGTTACCCACCTTCCGATTGATCTGATTGCGCATGGACGCTATCAGCCCCGGCATGGGTTCGACCCAGAGAGTCTGCGTGACTTGGCGGACTCCATCGCTGCCCAAGGTGTAATTCAGCCGATCGTGGTGCGCCCGGTCGCTGCTGGGCGCTACGAGATCGTCGTCGGAGAGCGGCGCTGGCGGGCCTCTCAGCAGGCGGGCCTCACGAAGATACCCGTGATGGTGCGTGAGGTGGACGAGCAATCTGCTATCGCCATTGCCCTGATTGAGAATATCCAGCGGGATGACCTTAATCCGCTGGAGGAAGCAGGGGCCTTGGAACGCCTGTTGATCGAGTTCGAACTGACTCACCAACAAGTCGCGGAGGCGGTCGGGAAGTCCCGCACTACGGTGACCAATCTGCTGCGTCTGCTAGAGCTGAACGACGACGCCAAGCGGTATCTGCAAGACAAGCGCCTAGAGATGGGGCACGCGCGGGCACTCCTGGGTTTGCGTGGACTACAACAGAGCGAGGCTGCCGGCCAAGTCGTCTCCCGCAAGCTGTCCGTACGGGAGACCGAGAAGCTAGTGCGGCGCCTACAGGCAGCGGGTCAGGATCAGCCTGTGACTAGGGCTCCCAAGCTGGCCCAGGATCCCGATATACTGCGACTGCAGGACGATTTGGGTGAGCGGCTCGGGGCCCGGGTCCAAATCAGGCATGGCAACCGTGGTGCGGGCAAGCTAGTCATCGCCTACAATAACCTCGATGAGCTCGACGGAATCCTTGCTCATATAAAATAAGCAGTTTCGGTTGCATTGGGTGATGTTGCGGTGCATCATGATACCGACCCCATGTGGAGTTTGACGGTGTGATTGACAGTTCATATACTGCGCCGTCAGTAGGGGAGTATCCCCTTGAACAGAATACAGAACCGATGCAACAGCAGGATGCGCAGCGGGCCAAGAGCGTCTTGGTCGTACAGCTTGCCCTGGTGCCCAGCCTGACCCTTATTGCCTTACCCTTTGGCCTGCCTGTTGCCTTGTCGATCCTGGTCGGGGCCACGGTGTGCTTGGTAGCGAATTCGGTCTTCGCCGTTCAAGTCTTCCGGCGCTATTGGGCCCAGGACCCGCAGTCGCTCGTGGTGCGGTTCTACGGCGCGGAGCTGATCAAGTTGTCCCTGGCACTAGGGCTGTTCTTCGTCGCCATCATGACAGTCGAGGGTGTGAATTGGCCTGCTTTGCTCGGTGCCTATTTCGCAGTACAAGTGCTGTCCACGGTTTTTGCGCCTGATTGGAATGCCCGCCAGGATGACGAAAAGAACACGTGAGGGATAATCGATGGCTTCTTCAGAAACGCTCACATCCCAAGGATACATCAAGCACCATCTGACCAACCTTACCTTCGGGAACCATCCGGAGCATGGTTTGATCTTTGCGTCCTCCGCGGAAGAGGCGACGGAGATGGGTTTCTGGGCCGTTCACGTCGACACCATATTCTTCTCGATCCTGCTCGGCGGCTTGTTTCTCTGGCTCTTCAAGAAGGTTGCAGACAAGGCCACAGCCGGGGAGCCAGGAGGGACCCAGAACTTCGTGGAGTGGATCGTCGACTTTGTGGAAGACAATGTCCGCGGCTCCTTCAGCGGCAAGAATCCTCTGATCGCTCCTCTGGCGCTGACCATCTTCGTCTGGGTCTTCTTGATGAACCTCATGGATCTGTTCCCAGTTGATCTCATCCCTTATATGTTCCAGGCCTTGGCCTCCCTATTCGGTATGGATCCCCGCCATGTATTTCTGAAGATCGTTCCCACTACGGATCCGAACACCACGTTTGGGATGTCGCTGATGGTGTTCATCCTGGTCGTCTATTACAGTTTCAAGATGAAGGGCGTCGGTGGGTTCCTCGGCGAGCTGACATTGCAGCCGTTCGGAAAATGGGGGTTGCCCGCTAACCTGATGTTAGAAGGTATCAACCTCCTCTCCAAACCTGTCTCCCTCGCTTTGCGTCTGTTCGGAAACCTCTATGCCGGCGAAATGATTTTCATCCTGATCGCGCTCATGTACGGCGACACGGTCATCACAAGTCTCGGTGGCGGCCTGCTGCAGCTCGGATGGGCTATCTTCCATATCCTGGTCATTACGTTGCAGGCATTCATCTTTATGGTGCTGACCATTGTTTACCTGGATATGGCGCATCAGCAGTATCACTGAGCGACCGATTTCAACCTACTCTTACCCACTCTAAACAGGGGGAAACCATGGAGCTCGCACAAGCAATCGTTTTCATCGCAGCCGGTCTCATGCTGGGTCTAGGTGCCCTCGGTGCCGCCGTCGGCATCGGCGTCCTCGGTGGTCGCTTCCTCGAAGGTGCCGCGCGCCAGCCCGAGTTGATCCCGATGCTCCGCACCCAGTTCTTCATCGTCATGGGTCTCACCGACGCCCTACCGGTCATCTCAATCGCTATGGGCCTATACCTGATGTTCGCTGTCTGACGAAGCTCTGGCCCCTGCCCCCTGGGCACGGTGGACCTAAGGCTCGCGGTCCCCTCCGAGGCAACGGTATGAATATCAATCTGACGCTAGTACTCCAGATGATCGCGTTTGCGGTATTCGTCTGGTTCTGCATGAAATTTGTGTGGCCGCCCATCGTCAAGGCGCTGACGGAACGCAAGGCCAAGATCGCCGAAGGCTTGGCGGCGGCCGAGCGCGGTTATAAGGAACAAGAGCTCGGAGCACGGCGGGCTACCGAGCGGATAAAGGAGGCCAAGTCCAAGGCCGCCGACATCGTGAACCAGGCCCAGAAGCGGGCCACCGAAATCATCGACGAGGCGAAACAAGGTGCCCGCGAGGAAGGCACGCGGTTGGTCCACGCGGCGCAGGCTGAGATCGACCAGGAAATCAACCGGGCTCGTGAGGAGCTGCGGGAAAAGGTTGCAACCCTGGCGGTTGCGGCGGCGGAAAAGATTCTAGAGAAGGAAATCGACCCGGCTGCTCATGGCGCCATCGTCGATTCCTTCGCAAAACAGATCTAAGGCGCGTCCATGGCCGGAGACATCACGACAATCGCACGACCCTACGCCGAAGCCGCCTTTGCACGAGCTCGGGAAAGCATGCAGGTGGGTGCGTGGGGTGATGCCTTAACCACCCTGTCGGCAATCGCAGCCGACCCCGTCATGGCGGAGCAGATCGGCAATCCGAATCTACCTCGCGAACGACTGCGCGACGCCATATTAGAAGTTGCCGACGGCGGAATACCGTCTGAAGTCGGCAATCTGATCTCGCTGCTGGCGGCGAACAACCGGTTGTCCGCCCTTCCTGAGATCACTCGCCTCTTCGAAGCCTTCCAGGTCCGGCATCAGGGCGTCCGCCGAGTACAGGTCTCCAGTGCCTTTGAACTGGAGGAAAATACGCGGAGGGACCTTGCTGCGGCGCTCGAAAAGCGGCTAGGAGCCGTGGTGGAGATGACGGTCGAGACCGACCCATCCCTGATCGGCGGCATCCAAATCCGGGCCGGGGATCTGGTGATTGACGGATCCGTGCGCGGCAAGCTGCACAAGCTGGCCACCGAATTGCAATTCTAACGGGAAACCGCCATGCAACTGAATCCATCCGAAATCAGCGATCTCATCAAGCAAAAGATCGAGCGATTTGAGCTTACGACCGAGGCCCACACGGAAGGCACTATCGTCAGCCTAACCGACGGCATCGTCCGCATCCACGGCCTGTCTGATGCCCAGTACTATGAGATGCTGGAGTTCCCCGAAAACACCTATGGACTGGCGTTGAACCTGGAACGCGACTCCGTGGGCGCGGTGGTACTCGGCGAGTACACGCACTTGTCGGAAGGCAACTGGGTACGCTGCACCGGACGGGTGCTGGAAGTCCCCGTCGGTGAGTCCCTGTTAGGCCGAGTCGTTGATTCCCTGGGGCATCCCCTCGATGGCAAAGGTCCGATCAATGCGGCAGCGACCTCTCCGATTGAAAAGGTCGCCCCCGGCGTTATCAGCCGAAAATCGGTGGACCAGCCGGTGCAGACGGGTCTGAAGTCCATCGACGCCATGGTGCCCATCGGTCGGGGCCAGCGTGAATTGATCATCGGCGACCGCCAGACGGGCAAGACCGCTGTGGCCATTGATGCCATCATCAATCAGAAAGACACCAACATCAAGTGCATCTACGTCGCCATCGGCCAGAAGAACTCGTCGATCGCCGGGATCCAACGCAAGCTCGAAGAGCACGGTGCCATGGATCACACCATCATCGTAGCTGCAGGCGCCTCGGACTCCGCTGCTATGCAGTACATCGCGCCCTACGCGGGCTGCGCCATGGGCGAGTACTTCCGCGACAAGGGTGAAGATGCCCTGATCATCTATGACGATCTAACCAAGCAGGCTTGGGCCTATCGGCAGGTCTCCCTGCTGCTGCGCCGTCCGCCAGGTCGTGAGGCCTATCCAGGCGATGTCTTCTACCTGCACTCGCGCCTACTCGAACGTGCTGCGCGGGTCAACGCAGAGCATGTGGAACAGCTGACCGATGGCAAGGTCAAGGGCCAGACTGGATCGTTGACCGCCCTGCCCATCATCGAGACCCAGGCCGGTGACGTGTCCGCCTTCGTACCCACCAACGTCATCTCCATTACCGACGGGCAGATCTTTCTGGAGACTGACCTGTTCAATGCCGGTATCCGTCCGGCCATCAACGCCGGGTTGTCAGTGTCCCGCGTCGGTGGCGCAGCCCAGACCAAGGTCATCAAAAAGCTCGGCGGCGGTGCGCGGTTGGCGCTAGCCCAGTATCGGGAGCTCGCCGCCTTCTCCCAGTTCGCATCCGATCTGGATGAGGCCACGCGCAAGCAGCTACAGCGCGGCGAGCGGGTGACTGAACTCATGAAGCAAGTCCAATACGCACCCTTGAGTATCGGTCAGATGGCGGTCTCTCTCTTCGCCGCCAACGAGGGTTATCTGGATGACTTGGAGGTCAACAAGGTCGTGGATTTCGAGCGTGCCTTGCAGACCTATATGAAGGCCAGCCAGTCGGGACTCCTCGACAAGATTGAGAAGATCGGTGATTACGACGAGGAGATCGCAGATGCTCTGCACGCGGTGCTCAAGGATTTCAAAGCAACTCACACTTGGTAGGATAGGTAGGATGTGGTGAGTGCAACGAACCGCATTGAAGGACTACTGTGGCTCCTTAGCCAAGAGGTTGATTCACTTCTCAGGGGTCGGTTAGGTGTGATGGTGTGATGGTGTATCCGATATTAGGTCGTGTTGACCTTTAGAAGATCCGTACAGCAGACCGCGCAATAGTTAGACTTAGCATTAGGGTCCACTATATGGACAGCTCGGCTATCATGTGGCTTATAGTCAACATCAAGCTTTGAACATGTATACTGAGTTTCAGATCAAAAAATGGCGTTCACGGATTCCAAATCCATTTATCAAGCCTAAGAAGAATACCATACGGAATGAAGAAAATCTCATCGACTACGTTGAATGGACAACGTGAATGTGTTTACATCAGAAGCTTCTCGGTGTTTAGATGTTGCTTACCCGATCATAGGTGAGGTCTATTTCTTGGTGTTCATTGAAGCAAAACAAAATAATTTCATGGAGGGTTGGGAACAGTGTGTGGCGGGATTATTGGCGGCACTAAAAGATTAACCAAAATGATGAGAACTATAATTTATGGTATCGTTAAGCACCGGGGAATACCAGCTACTTAGTACTTTAAATAAAGTGTTTGGGGCAATAGGATATTTGCTCATGTAACCCAGAGTCTGACGTCTACACTCCGGACGGTGGCTGCTGCCTGACGTTGGACGGAATGCAAACAAAATCAGCGGTCTGCATCTGTCCTGATGCAGACCGCTGGCAGTTAGGAGCCGAGTGATATGGCCGGCGCGAAAGAGATACGCACGAAGATCTCCAGCATCAAGAGCACACAGAAGATCACTAAGGCCATGGAAATGGTGGCGGCCTCCAAAATGCGCAAGGCGCAGGACCGTATGTGCACCTCCCGTCCCTTCGCTGAAAAAATGCTGCAGGTAATCGGGCACTTGCGTCACGCGACGCCGGAATACCGACACAGTTTTCTGGCGATCGAGCGTGAGCGTAAACGCGTTGGTTATATCGTGGTCGCTTCCGACCGTGGCCTGTGCGGAGGTCTGAACGGTAACCTGTTCCGGGGCATCGTGCGGGAGCTCAAGGAGCAGAAACTGGCCGGTGTCGAAACCCTGTTCGCCACCATTGGCAATAAGGCGCTTGGCTTTTTCAAACGCTTTGGCGGTGAGGTCCTAGCCCAGGTGACACACCTGGGAGATCGGCCTCACATTGAGGACCTGATCGGCCTCGTCAAGGTGATGCTGGATGCTTATGAGTCCGGTAAGATCGACGCCATCTATATCGCGGGCAATGTGTTCGTAAACACCATGACCCAGCGGCCGGAGATCAGACAATTAGTGCCGATCCGAATGGAGAGTACCGAGATCAATGAGGCGGCTCGACATCACTGGGATTATATCTATGAACCGGACCCCAAAACAGTGCTTGATGCCCTGCTCATACGCTACATCGAGTCCCTGGTCTACCAGGCGGTTGTAGAGAACGGGGCCTGTGAGCAGGCTGCCCGCATGGTGGCCATGAAATCCGCTTCTGACAACGCTGGGAATCTTATTGATGAGCTGCAACTCGTCTATAACAAGGCCCGCCAGGCGGCGATCACCCAGGAGATTTCCGAGATCGTCAGCGGTGCGGCCGCAGTTTGATTGTAATTCGCCAACCGCTAATAGGGCAAGATTAACAGGATGGCCAGGATTAACAGGATTATTTTTCTTAAATAACAATTATAACATCCTATTTATCCTGTACTATTAGGGGACAAGCCAGGAGGTCGGGGTTTGTCTCTTTTCCCTCCCCCACCGAAGGGGCTTCGTTTTGACCAATCCTAATGGGATAAATGTTACAGACCTTAGTATTGAAAACGTGGAAACCATTTTTTCCGCAACGAAACGCAAATGAACGCGAATCAATGCAACAAATCAGTCACAATCGGCTCACCATCATCGGTGTTTCTCGGTCTCGTTGTGTTTATTTGCGTTTCGTTGCAGATTGATCTTCCGTGAGAATGCCGCACAGCGGTAAGAGGAAAGACTATGAGCTCTGGTAACCTGGTGCAAATCATCGGTGCAGTGGTGGATGTACAGTTTCCCCACGGGGAGATGCCGAAGGTCTACGAGGCGTTGATGATCGGCGAGGTCGGCCTGACGCTCGAGGTACAACAGCAGCTCGGCGACGGTATTGTGCGCACCATCGCTATGGGTTCTACCGATGGTCTGCGTCGCGGCTTGGTTGCCACTAGCACTGGCGCACCTATCAGTGTCCCAGTCGGCATCCCTACTCTGGGCCGCATCATGGATGTTCTGGGCGAGCCCGTGGATGAAAAGGGTCCGGTGGAGTCCGAAGATCGGTGGCCTATCCACCGTGCCGCACCCAAATTCGAGGACCAAGCGGCCGCCACTGAGCTCCTGGGGACGGGTATCAAGGTCATCGACCTCATCATGCCCATCGCCAAGGGCGGCAAGGTCGGATTGTTCGGTGGAGCCGGGGTCGGTAAGACGGTCACCCTGATGGAACTAATCCGTAACATCGCCGTAGAGCACTCTGGTTATTCGGTGTTCGCGGGTGTGGGCGAACGTACCCGTGAGGGTAACGACTTCTATCACGAGATGATGGAGTCGAACGTCCTTGATAAGGTTGCTCTGGTCTACGGCCAGATGAACGAGCCGCCGGGAAACCGGGCACGCGTTGCCCTGACTGGCCTCACCATGGCCGAGTACTTCCGCGACGAAGGCCGCGACGTTCTGATGTTCATCGACAACATCTACCGCTACACCCTGGCCGGCACCGAGGTCTCCGCGTTGCTTGGACGCATGCCTTCAGCCGTGGGGTACCAGCCTACCCTGGCCTTGGAGATGGGCCTGTTGCAGGAGCGCATTACCTCCACCCGCACCGGTTCCATTACCTCCTTCCAGGCGGTATACGTGCCTGCGGATGATCTCACCGATCCGTCGCCGGCCACGACTTTCGCCCACCTCGACGCTACCCTGGTGCTGTCGCGGCAGATCGCAGAACTGGGTATCTACCCGGCGGTGGACCCTCTGGACTCTACCAGCCGTATCCTGGATCCCAATGTTGTCGGTCAGGAGCACTATGAGACGGCGCGATCGGTTCAGGGCACCCTACAGCGCTACAAGGAACTCAAGGACATCATCGCTATCCTGGGCATGGACGAACTGTCCGACGAGGACAAGCTGATCGTCGCCCGAGCGCGTAAGATTCAACGCTTCCTCTCCCAGCCCTTCTTCGTAGCAGAGGTCTTCACCGGATCTTCCGGCAAGTACGTACCCTTGAAGGATACCATTGCGGCCTTCAAGGCCATCGTCGCCGGCGAGTACGATCATCTCCCCGAGCAGGCCTTCTACATGGTCGGCGGAATCGACGAAGCCGTCGCCAAGGCTGAGAGCATGTAACACCGGGAGGATTCCCATGGCAATGACCGTTCATGTGGACATCGTGAGTGCCGAGGGAGCCATCCACTCGGGACTGGCAACCATGGTGTATGCGCCGGCAGAGATGGGGGAAGTCGGCATCTCGCCCCGGCACACGGCCTTGATAACCCGCCTGAAGCCCGGTGACGTCCGAGTCGAGTCCGAGAATGGGAAGATGGAACACTTCTATGTCTCCGGCGGCATGCTCGAAGTCCAGCCACGGGTGGTGACCGTTCTGGCGGATACAGCGATCCGCGCCCGCGACCTGGACGAGGCTGCGGCGGTGGACGCCAAACGGCGCGCGGAAGACGCCTTGGCTGGAAAGACCGCCGAATTCGAACATGCCCAAGCCCAAGCGGAGCTCGCGGCGGCTGTTGCCCAGCTGCGCGCGATCGAGAAACTGCGCAAGCTGAAGGGTGCCTAAACAGTAGTAGGGGCAGAAGATCCCTTCCCCTACTTGCCTGTCAGCAAAGGCTACATCATCATGGGCTATGCGGATCCCGAGTATTGGCTGGTCCACGATGAGCGCGGCATGGAGGTAGGCGGTCAGGCGGTCACCTAGGCCAACTTCTTCAACCACCTCGAGAGTGCAACGGCCGTGGGAGTGGCGAACGGACCGGTTGAAAGTTATCCGAACGGTGGTGTGACGCCTACAACCAATGCGAACTGCAAATTGATCGGGGCGCTGAACGTCGCGTTCTGAGCAAGGATTAGGATCCCACCACTGCGGCAGAGGGTGGTACTTGCCGTAATCTGATTACGGTCTAGGAGCTCAACGTTTCCCTGGAGCTGTCGCTGAACGATGCCTTCCCGCGCGTGTCCTGTTTGATGACAGGATGAACAAGCTGTGAGGCCGTTGAGGCAATCCTGACAGCACAAGGGCTTACTGTGGGGAGCCAAGGGGGTAAAGACGGAAGCCTGCGATGTCGATGCGTTCAGCGCCATGATCCAGTGTACAAGCGCGATCAACGAATGGGTTGTTAAAAGGTCGAAAAAGGACGCCGAAGCTGACGCCTGTCCGGAATTTGTGTATTCCGATATGTATACAGGTGCAATGGAGGCGTATGCCCCATTTAGGGAGGTATTTCCGGGTACCGGCATTTTGCTGAACTTCGTAGGTACGGGCTACTCGGAAGGGGAGGAGGTCTTCCCCCAGATCAGCGCTTTGCCGACTGCCACCTGGGAAAACGGCGTCCCGGCAACGGATTTTTGCGACACCCCTCTGGGAGAAGGTTAGGGTAAGGAGGGACCAAAGGCTTTGGTTTCGATACGATTAGTCACTACTCGAGTAATTTATGCGCAGGCTGTTTCGGAAATGCCCCGACGTCAATATTGTCGTTGTCGCCTACGCTATGACTCGGGGGGCTGCCGCGCACCCTGTATTCGTCGTTGAAACGAGGGGTTACCACCGGCACGCGCAGGGATCGACTATGAGGTTCTGGTGGTCAACAATGGTTCTCCCGAGCCCTTCGGGTACGAGCAGGTCTCTGTCTATTGCTATCTCGATAGTCCCTCGTCTTCTCCGGCTTATGCGCTTGATGGCGGTACCGCGCGGGCACCAAGGGCGTGTCCTGTGTCTGATGATCGATGGGGCCAGGTTGGTCACGCGAGTGTGCGAGGCTTAGCCGCGCGGCGGTGTTTCGCGTCTACGGGATCCTACAGTCGGAGACGAAGGATCTTGATGAAAATATGGTTATGGATTTAGATCGAGAAGGAAATGTGTGTGTATTGACTATTGAACATACAAGCCAAGGAACAGATATTAACTAGTTAATAATTGAAGGCATAGCAGCGTAACACGGTACTCCACCCAACCGTCTACCTCGTATTAACGAGTTCCCCGAACAGTGAACAGTCCCCAGTGCGATGACCGATCAAACGATCAAGAACGGGAAGCTGGTATCCCTTACCTACAGCATTTGTGACCAATCCGGTGGCGTGCTGGAGCAGTCCGACTTGCCCGTGAGCTATATCCACGGTGGTCGGACCGAGCTCATCGGCGGCATGGACCGGGCGGTGGCGGGGAAGCGTGCCGGCGATAGCGTCCAATTCGAATTGGAACCGAATCAGGGCGCGGGGCCCCACGATCCGAACCTTACTTGTACCGACGATGTCGACAATGTTCCGACACAGTTTCGTCATGTGGGTGCCGAGGTGCGGATGCAGGGTGAGTCGGGCGATGTCAAGACCTTTTACGTCACCAAGATCGAGAATGGACAGCTTACCCTGGATGCCAATCACCCGCTGGCCGGGAAGAACCTACGCGTCGCGGTGAAGATCAGGGAAGTCCGAGACCCCACACCTCAGGAACTCATGCAGGACGGAATGATTTGATGGGTATTCCGTTGAATATGCAGGGAGATCGGCATCTTGAGGCCAGTCATATTGGTGAAGGGTTCACAGAAACTGCCATCTCTGCCGGTCAATTTCATGATCGTTAGGGCCCAGAAATGCGGTACGATCCCCCTGGCCCGATACCTTGCCAAATATCCGTCGGTCTGCATGGCCTGGGGGAAAGATCTCCATCTGTTCGATTCACTCACACTGGTGGGATTTGTACCCCCACAACTCGACTGTTTTTATCACGGCTATTTTGACCACTGCTGATCATTTTGCTACGCGATCCCTTCGCGCCTTGTCGGCCTACGCGATGAACGCAACCAGAGCCAAGAGCGGTGGCTGGTAGACTTGGCACTGTGCCTGGGACCGATAAGGCGCTTGGCCGCGTCTCTTGTTCCGGGGTAGCTGGACGATTCACCGTTTCTTGCGCTGATCGCAGCCGCTATAGGTGCCAGTTCGATACCCTGAAAAGGTACTTTCCAAAGGAGCAGATTCTGCTCCGAGGAAACGCTGCGTTCGGTCTATACCTTCCTCGGGATCTTGGCACCTAGCCCGCTGGCTGCTCCCCGTAGGGTACGACAGACTACACGGAAATACCGCCCGTCAAACCTTACCCCAGCATGGCTGCGATGGGTACTGAGAAAGGAACGACGCTGGCTACGCGGGCGCTTTCCGGAACGCTTCTACTAGGACCGTTAGTCAACATACAGCTGCAGACCGGCGACCGATCTCGGTACGGTATCCATTTTCACGGATGAGTCTGTTCAGTCGAGATCGCCACCGGGCTTTCGAAGCACAGCAGCATCCAGTCTCGCCCTGGAGAATGGAGGAACGCATCGGCGGCGTGTCGGTTGCAACGGTCGGGACTCTGACTAGGCTCGCTTTGAGGTACTTGAACTCGCTTTACCTGCCTTCAGCGGTACCAGATTGATGTCGAAGCAAGAGAGTTCGCCCGGAAGTTCCTCGAAGGCGATCTTGGGGCGTCGCCCGACACAGCTCCCGAATTTCAGGATTTGTGGAAATTCATGGAGGATCCATGATCCCTGAGGATCGTCAAGGGTCTCGACCAAGGGTTTGCGGTATTGCACGCGGTATAGGAGTGCCGGTTACGAAAAACACGCCTTTTAACGGGTGAGACCCGCCGGTGTGGGCCTGGTTGGTCAACGCATAGATTATACTTGGCTCCCAGGGGTCGGCCTCGTGGGCTATCGGGATCGACTCTCTGACGGCACCGAATCGTTCATGGATATCGGACAACACCCGACTCTGATATGCAAAATATGCATGTGATTCGTTGTCTAAATCGCGTCCGAATTCCAGCATGTAACTGGGGCCTAAGTGGATGTGCTGACGTGATGGATCGACCAGGACGGTCAGCTTAGCCTCTGCCTCACCGACTGTCTGCGGCGATGGGATACCGAATGTGTCCAGGCTTCGCCGTAGCCCATGCACCGGTGCGTGCAATAGGCCCTCGTTAAGTGAGCTAGGCTTGGGGTATATCCTGGAAATGTTGCTCCGCTTCCAGAAGATAAGCAGCCATAGTAGAATTCCCCAGTTAGTCCTGTATCATCGTTGCCGGACGTGATGCTTCATCCTACCAGCGGTGGCGTAGGGATTCCGCGACTCTGAGCAGGTATCGCATGATCCCCAACGGCATAGCTGCTGATCCCGGGGCAACGCGCGGCTTCTTATCAGAGCGGTAGCAAGCGACACAGGCGAGGTCTTTGAGGGCTATGATGTCCCCTGGCGCCAGCTAGGCTTCGAGCATGGGTACGGCCTGTCGGAGAAAACTTGCTTGTTCACTGGCAAGGCCCTGCTGCTTGAACGGTCGGTCGTTCCACCAAGGTCGGCCGATAGCCTCAAGGGTCTTGTTGTTCAGCGAAACAATAGCTTTCGACCCCTAATATCCGTTTGGATTGTCCGCCGTCGCCAGTAATAGGGAATCGGGGGTTGGTATACCCAAATGACTGATCGCCTGCGCCAGCATTGATGTGCCGCAACATCCCACGCTAAATTCTGTTGACATTCAAATCTAACTAACTATTTTTTATCTGTTAAATGTCTACAACCCAAGCGGTCCGTACAGCGGGAACTGCGCTAACAGTTTGATTATTATAGGATCCACTCTGTGGACCTTCCTAAATATCAACACGACTAGTACCCGAGGTACGGGCGTTGCGAGTATTTTCTGAGACCCGGATGGAATGCATCTGAGGAGTCGCATATCCTATGGAGCAACTGAAACAACGGGTGCTGTCATGACCATGCAGCTGGGTATCCTTATACTCGCGGCGGGAGAGGGCAAACGGATGCGCTCGCGGATGCCGAAGGTCCTTCACCCGCTGGCCGGCAAACCTCTCTTGGGCCATGTCCTGGACACCGCCCAGGCCTTGGGGGCGGCACGGATAGGCGTCATCTACGGCCACGGAGGCGAGTTGGTTCCCCAACAGATGGCCGAGTACGACTGCATCTGGGTGGAGCAGGCCGAACAGCGGGGGACCGGCCATGCCGTCATGCAGGCGATGCCCTACATGCGGGACATGGACCGGATCCTGGTCCTCTACGGCGACGTGCCCCTGATACGGCCAACCACGCTACAACGTCTGATGGAGGCCGCGGCTGCTACCGATCTCGGCGTGTTAACTGCGGTACTCGAGGATCCCACTGGCTATGGGCGCATCATCCGAGACGAGTCTGAGCGGGTAGTGCGCAACGTGGAGCAACGGGATGCCACGGCGGCTGAGCTGCGAATCGACGAGGTCAATACAGGTTTTCTCGTCGCGGATCGGGCTAGGCTGGATAACTGGCTAGCGGGCATTGGAAGCCACAATGCCCAGGGTGAATACTATTTGACCGATGTCCTGGTGTTGGCCGTGCGCGCGGGGGTAGAGATCGTGACCAGTCAGCCGGAGACCCTGGATGAAGTGTACGGGGTCAATGACAGGGTCCAGCTCGCGGGCCTAGAGCGTTCCCTGCAACGCCGCTGGGCGGAGGTGCTGATGCGTGGCGGTGTGACCCTCGCCGACGCCGCCCGGCTCGACATCCGCGGTCGGCTGCAGGCTGGGGAAGACGTCAGCATCGACGTGAATGTGATCATCGAGGGTGATGTCCAGCTCGCTGCAGGCGTATCGATCGGACCTAATTGTTTGCTTCGGGACTGTACCATCGGTCTCGGCACCGAGGTTTTTGCCAACTGCGTCATCGAAGGTGCCACCGTCGGTGCTGGTGTCCGCCTCGGTCCATTCTCCCGGCTCCGTCCGGAATCAGTGCTGGCGGACGATGTGCACGTGGGCAACTTCGTCGAACTCAAGAAGGCCGAGGTCGGCGCGGGCAGCAAGGTGAATCACCTGACCTACGTAGGTGACGCCCACATTGGCCGCGACGTCAACGTCGGTGCTGGTACCATCACCTGCAACTATGACGGTGCCTACAAGCACCTCACGGTGATCGGCGATGACGCCTTCATTGGCTCTAACGCATCCCTGATCGCACCCGTGGAGATCGGCACCGGTTCTACCATCGGCGCCGGCTCAGTCGTCTGCCGTGAGGCGCCTGCCGAAAAGCTCACCCTCACCCGCGCCGGGCAGATCACCCTGGACCATTGGCAGCGACCCCGTAAGCCGGGTTAAGCACAGTTTGGTTGAGTCGATCAATCACGAACGGATACGAAATTGTCATCCAGAGGAAGTGTTGGGCATGGACTATCCATTGATGCGGTTTGCAGCTTTCCCCCTGTCCGTTGTGTCTTGGTATGGGCCCGTCCGCTAGAGTGGTCGGCAGGCGCTCACCGTATCCTACGTCCACCCTTGTATGTTCTGTTTCCGAGAGAAAACCAAGGATTAGCTATAAAGGGGAGTGATGGCGAGTACTTGGGGAAGCCATCCCCTCCTGAGGCTTTAGGCTTGTCCATAGATTGGCTCCCCGCCCTCTTCGCCAATACCGAAGAGTATCCGAGACCTGGAACTAAGCTCGTGAGCTTGCATACATAAGGTTGGTCGGCGCGGCTTCGGGATCGGAGAACCGAGTCATGAGCCTAACCGATTTAAGCCGTTTGGAGAACCAGAACATGAAGAGCACTGGAATCGATGTCAGCCATAAAACCGTGACCACATGGTGATCCCCAAGTCACCATATGCTTCGCTGAGGCGATGCAGACGGCACCAAGCGATACCATCGGTGGTCCCCAATGGGCGCCCCCGTCTTGCCCACATGCCTGTCGTCCAGTTCTGGCAACGCCCGGATGCCCTCCCTGGTCCTGACCATCCGCGCCTGTGCGTACCACAACTCCGAACCTAGACAGAAGCCAGTTCCAGACCGCCTAACTCACCGCAACGACGCCAGACTACTTGATCCCTGGTCTGCAACACAGCATCGCCTGACTCAACGCCCAGATCGAACACCGGCGCTAACAGACCCGCGTCTTCATCGACACCGACGAGCCGCTCTAAGACACCTTAGATCTGCTCATTAGCGTCACCGGCATCGCCGACGCCAGCGCCATTCATCTCCTCGGGGTTCACCGAGGAGATGCAGGCCAGGCAGTGGGGCGAAGGCAGTTCAATGCGAATGAAGATGCGTGCAGATTCGCGTGATTCGTAGTTTCCGTAGGTGGCCAGCAGAGGGCTAGGGGATGCGCCTAGGACCCGATACCTGGGTAGGTATCTTCATGTTGGTGGTTCCCGAGCCATGCCAGAGTTGGACGGGCACCACCGAAATGCTGCTCTTGGGCGAGCCTTCGATGACGCGGTCGCTGTAGGTTAGGTAGACGAGCACATTGCGCCGTGAATCGAAGAAGCGTACCACCTGCATGGATTTGAAGACGAGGGAGGTCCGTTTCTTAAATACTTCCTCTCCGTCGGCTTTGCCGGTACGAATCTTGTCGGTCAGATTTATGGGTCCGATCTGGCGGCAGGAAATAGAGGCGTCTGAGGTGTCTTCCGCAATCCCAATGGCCCCCCTGACGCCGCCGGTCTTGGCCCGGCTCAGATAGCAGGCGACGCCGGGGACGCCCTGGTCCTCGAAGACCTCCACCGTGATCTTGTCATCGGGTCCAAGCCACTTGAACTTGGTGCTGACGGTTCCAATCTCCTCTGCTATCGCGGTGGCGAAGATGCTGCATAGGGCCGCGACGAACAGGAGGTTACGCATGGCTATTTGCTCCGATTAGACTTGGATCTTGAATCAACCTGGAAACAGGCGCTCGCACTCCTGGTGACTGCGGGTTAGGCAGTCCTCGATAGAGACGCCTAAAAACCAGTTGCCAGTCACGGCCAAATGGCTGCTGGCCAGTAGAGCGTCCATCTTTTGCACCAGATCCGGGTGACCGGCACGCAACACCGGCAGCTGGTTGGAGATTCGGGACAATCCGGCAATCCGTTTTGGGGAGACCTCAAGGACCCGGCAGATGCATTTCATTTGGGCGTTCGCATCCAGCGCCTGGGGCTGGAAGTGAAAGGCAAAACCACGGTAATGTTGGTCAGGCAGATAGTCGCGGGAGACTACAGAGTAGAAGGCATCGTCCACGGAAATCAAGCCCGCCAAGGGTGGTAGGTGCTCAAGTGCTGTGGCAGGTACGCACACAACCAGCGTCTCGATCGCCGCGACACCGATACCGCCGACCAGGTTCCGCAGCTCTTCCATGCCTTCCGGTAGGAGGACCGCGGTGGCATCCGGCGGTACTGCCAAGGTCAGGTAGCGGCCCCTGAATACCTCCCCCACTGCTGTAAACACTTGGTAGCCGTCACCCTCGGGTACTATCTTGGATGCCTGCTGTCCAGTGCGGACCTCCAGTGCCTCCTGGCAGGCGATGGCCTGCGGAATGTCCGCCAGCCCGCCGGGGAGGGTGAAGCTGCGCATGACCTTTTTGCGCCTGGGTTTGCGGCGGAACAGCAGGTCAGCGGGGAAATCGTCCACCTCCTGGCAGACGACGGCCTGGAAGGCAGGCCTGAACAGATCCAGGTAGTTACGGCAGCCGAGCCCGGCGCCGAAAAACTCAGCGACACCTTTGCCCGCCCTGGTGCCTGTGAACAGCCGGGGCAGCGAGCAGATCAGTTCCCAGGGGTGCAATGAGGAGTAGATGGATCTACGCCTATCGCCGAGCCAGAGCTGGTAGCGCAGGTTCCTTCTAGCCGTCAGGTGTTCCAGGAGACCTAGATCTGTCAGGGCATCGAGCAAATGGCCGTAGCTGTTGAAGCTGGTGTGACTGCCGGCCTCGGTCCAAAAGTCGCCGCAGCCGGGAAAGGTCTGGCTGTTCATGCAGCCGCCCACCCGGTCCGCTCCTTCCAAGACCAGAGTCGAGACCCCGTGCTTCACCGACCGGTGGGCCATGCCAAGCCCGCTGATACCGGCACCGATGACGATGTGTTCGAAATCCTGATGCATGACTTGAGTGCACCTCGCCCGGTCCTTATGCGTTTCACCACGCATGGAAATGGGTACTATGCTTAGTGTTTCAAATAAGCCGGGTATTGAGAAGCCGTCTAGTTAAAATGGATTCCGAGCGTCTTGTTGCGTTACGCTGCGTTCGACGCAGTACCTGTTCAAGCGCAGCCGTGGATTGTTTTTGGTGTTGGTTGTGGGATCGGAGGTGTTGGGTTACGGCGCATTCTGGTCCTGTCATTGTACTTCGGGAGCAGACAGCGTGCCTAACTGTCAGGTCCCGTGGGGTTATATACTGGGGAAGAAGCTATCCTTCAGTTTAGAGGCGAGATGAGGTTATGCAGTTACATGTTGAGGAAGGAGCGGAGGGAAAGGCGAAGACAGTCAGGGAGCGGAATCGGCAGTGTTCGAGCTGCTCGCCAGTCTGCCATAATGCACGAACCATGCTGGCAATCGTCTGGATTTACAGGCCCAGACCCAGTCTGGTCACCAACCAGGAGTTAGCACAGGCCTACAACCTCAACCGCTTCACGGTTGCGAAATGGCGTCAATGCGAGGGGACGGAAGATGCTTCGCAGTTGCCCGCAACGGCTCCATACAACCCTCAGTGTGGTAGTGGCGTTGCGTGAGACCCTCCTGCTCTGGGTGACCTGTTGGCGGTGACCCACAATATCGAGATGGCTTATATAAGGCGGACTGTTATGACCGTCATACAGATTTCCAAGCGATTTCCAACGCAAGAAGATTGTATTGCTCAGCTTGAGCAAGTCCGCCGAGGCGGCGAGCCAACCTGCCCTAATCGCCCGTAATCAACATCGTCATCGCTACCATGACTGGAAGACTT